>OIWT01000084.1_pt1 | contig 127763 bp, 96 predicted proteins | sample 1587701 | NCBI WGS metagenome assembly OIWT01 (sample SAMEA3888904, study PRJEB22519) | human gut metagenome | biome: human gut; feature: human-associated habitat; material: faeces | place: Denmark | collected 2009
ACCCGGAGTACCGCAGCCCGCTCTACACGCCCGCCCTCGCCGAGTTGTGGCGGAGACCGCGCTAGGGCCGCCCGGACTCCGGTGGACGTCGGGACGGCGTTGAAGCGCGTGTTTATGGTATACTAATCCACTCACTTTCAGATTACAAGCGAAACAAGACAGGATTCCATGGTCATTCTACCGGCTATCGACTTGAAGGGCGGCGTGTGCGTGCGGCTTCGCCAGGGGCGCGCGGACGACGTGACGACGTACAGCGACGATCCCGCCGCCCAGGCGCGCGACTGGCGCGATCAGGGCGGGCGCGAACTCCATGTGGTGGACCTCGACGGCGCCTTCGCGGGCACGCCCCGCCATGCGGAGACGATCCGCGCGATCATCGCCGCCTTCGGCGGCCCCGTGGAGGTGGGCGGCGGCATCCGCACGCCCGAATCCCTCGCCGCCGTCCTCGAAGCCGGCGCCGCGCGCGCGATCATCGGCTCGGCCGCGCTGGAGGATCCTGAATTCCTCACCCGCGCCGTCGAGCAGTACGGCGAGCGGATCGCGGTGGGCATCGACGCGCGCGACGGCTTCGTGCAGACGCGCGGCTGGGTGAAGACCTCCGCGGTGAAGGCGACGGACCTCGCGAAGGCCGTCGCGGCGATTGGCGTGAAGACGATCATCTACACCGACACGGCGACGGACGGCATGCTGGGCGGACCCAACCTCGTGCAGATGGCCGCCATCTGCGACGCCGCCCCGTCCTGCCGGGTCACCGCGAGCGGCGGCGTGTCGAGCCCGACCGACGTCAAGAACCTTCTCGCGCTCGGACGCCCCAACCTCCGCGCCGCCATTGTCGGCAAGGCCCTCTACGACGGCCGCGCGACGCTGCGCGTGATGAACGAGGCGGCGGACGGCAAGGTCTAGGGGAGCGCGCCATGTTGCCAAAAGCCACGCTGGAGATCCTGGAAAACGGACTCAAGCTCGTCCTCGTCCCCGACGACCACGTCGAGGGCGTCTCGTTCGGCCTCTTCGTCGCAAGCGGGTCCCGCCATGAGACGCCCGACCTCGCGGGCATTTCCCACTTCATCGAGCACATGCTCTTCAAGGGTACCGAGACGCGCAGTGCCCTTGACATCTCGACGGCGATCGAGGGGCAGGGCGGGAACTTCAACGCCTACACCTCCGAGGAGGGGACGTGCTTCTTCGCCCAGATGCCCTACGACCGCCTCGCGACGGCGGTAGACGTGATCTCGGACATGTACGTACACGCGGCGATCCCCGACGCCGAGTTCGCGCGCGAGCGCGGCGTCGTCCTGGAGGAGATCAAGATGTACGCGGACGAGCCCGACGCGGTTGCGAGCGAAAACCTCTCCCGCGCCCTCTTCCCGAAGAACGCGCTCGGCCTGCCGATCGCCGGTTCCGCCGAGACGCTCAACGCGATGACGCCCGGGACGCTGCGCGCCTACATCCGCCGTGCCTACGTGCCGAAGGCGACGTGCGCCGTCGTCGCGGGCCGCTTCGAGGCGGATGTCGTCCGGCGCCTCGTCGCGCAGGCGCTCGGGGGGCTTGCGGGCGGGGAGCCGCTCGCGTTCGTCCCCATGAAGCGGCGTCCGCTGCCCGTCCGGGAAATCCACGCCACGCGCGACGTCCAGCAGGTGCAGCTCGCGCTGGGTTTCCGCTGCTTCGGCGTCCACGCGCCCGAGCGGAAGAAGTACGCGGCGAACGTCTTCGACTGCCTGATGGGGCGCACGATGAGCTCGCGCCTCTTCCAGAGCGTGCGCGAGCGGCGCGGCCTCAGCTACGACATCCGCTCGCAGCTCCAGTATTTCGAGGACGTGGGGGGCTGGGCCGTCACGGCGGGGCTTGATACCGCGCGCGTCGAACGGGCCGTCGAGACGATCGAGAAGGAGTTCGCACGCATCCGCGCGCGCCGTCCGTCGTCCGTCGAACTGCGCCGCACGAAGGACTACCTGCTCGGCAACTTCCGCCTCGGACTCGAAAACCAGCGCGCGCGCATGTTCTTCTTCGGCAACTGCGTGCAGACCTACGGGCGCGTACGCGACCCGGAGGAGCTTGTGAAGGGCATTGCGGCCGTCACGGCGGACGACGTGCTCGCCGTCGCGAACGAAATCCTCGACGACCGTTTCAAGAGCGTGTCGTGGGTCACGCCGAAGGGCGCATGAACCGGATCCTCTTCGAGGCGAACGAGGTGCGGGACGGCCGGGCGGAATTCGACGACGCCCGCGCGGAGCATGTCCTCAACGTCCTCCACGGCGCGGTCGGCCAGACGCTCAAGACGGGCATCGTGAACGGCCGCGTCGGCACGTCCGTCATCGAATCGATCCTGCCGCTTGCGCCGAACCCCGAGACGGGCGCGGCGCGCGGACGCATCGCCGTGCGCTGCACCCATGCGGAGGAGGCCGTCGCGCCGTGGGTCGATCTTGTCCTCGCGCCGCCGCGCCCGCGCGCGCTCAGGCGTCTTCTGCCGCAGCTTGCGCAGATGGGCGTGGGGCGGATCGTCCTCGTGGGCGCGGAGAAGGTGGAGAAGGCGTTCTGGGGGGCGCAGCTCCTCAAGGAGACCGTCTCCCGTCCGCTTCTGCTGGATGGCCTCATGCAGGCCGGGACGACCGCACTGCCGGTTCTCCGGGTCGAGAAGAATTTCCGGCGTTACCTCGAAGGGGGGCGCTTCGAGGTGGACTTCGCGGGGCAGACGAGGCGCATCGTCGCGCATCCGTACGCGGGGACGGAGAGCGGTCGCGGCACATTGCGATCCGCCCGCGTGGCGTCGCGTGTCGTCGTCGCGCTCGGTCCCGAGGGCGGGTGGACGGACGACGAGGTGGCGCTTCTGGAGGCGCACGGCTTCGCGCGCCTCTCCCTTGGTCCGCGCATCCTCCGTACGGACACGGCGGCCATCGCCGTCCTCGCGCGCCTTATGCCCGTTCCGGGCTGACCGATGGAGAGGATCGCATGGCGCGCTGGCATCTTGAAGTCGATCCCAACCGGCCCGAATCCCTGACGGCGCAGGTGGCGCAGACGCTGCGGGAGATGATCCGCGGCGGCGTCCTGGCCGTCGGCGCGTCGTTGCCGTCGCGGGCGGCGTTGTCCCGGAGTTTCAAGGTGAGCGAATGCGTCGTGCGGGCCGCGCTGCGCGACTTGGCGGCGGACCGTCTGGTTGCGGGCAAGCCCCGGCGCGGGCATGTCGTCCTCGCCGTGCCGCGCGAGGACCGTCCGCGCCTTGTCCTCGACGTCTCGACCGAAAACCTTGGTTCGTTCAGCTCCCGCATCAGCACGGTGGAGTGTGCGCGTGCGATCTTCAAGTCGGGGAACCGCGTGCTGCCGGTCGTGTTGGGGGCCGATGCGCGCGAGACGCCGTACCTGAGCCCGCTGCAGGAGGCCCTGCGGCAACGCCCCGACCTGGTTGTCGTCCGCGTCTCGTCAAGCCGGCGCGCGGTCGTGACGGGCCTTCTGGCGTCCTGTGGCTGTCCCTACGCGACGCTCACGCTGGGGAACCGGGCGCGTTCGCCGGGTCGGTTCGCGGGCAACCTCTGCCACAATGTGGACGACGCGATTTCGGACATGGTTGCAGCGTGCGTGCGGACGGGCGTTCGCTCGGCCCTGCAGGTTGACTTCGGTGTGGACACCTACGTCCGCGCGGATCCGGCCTTTGCGCACGTCGGTGTTTTCGTCGAGCGCCTGTCCGTGCCGCTGTCCGTGAATGCGTCGCTCGACGACATCGCCGAGGCGGCGCGCGTCGCGACTGAGCGGCGAGTGGCGCATGGCACGCTCCCGGATGTGGTTTACGTGAGCGATGACTATCTGGCTCAAGGCGTCTGCGAGGCTTTCCGGCGACGGGGGATTGCCTGTCCGCGCGACACGCGGCTCGTCGTCTATGCGAACAAGGGCTCGGGGCTGTTTCCGTTCGGTGACCTGGCGCGGATCGAGTTCGATCCGTACGAGGACGGTCGCGAGATCGCGCGCTGCCTATTGGCGTGGCTGCGGACGGGGACGCTGGGCCGCTACGACAATCCGCACCGCTTCGTCACCGGCCGAAGTTTCACGGCGTAGAAGGGCGCGGTGATGAGTCGTCTGCGAGCCTCCGTTCATTGTGCTCGGCATGCCCACCATTGCGCAATTCGGACGATTCGGACGTTTTTGTTTTGTTGCGGGAGACCGTCGTATTATGCTACCATTCCAGACATCCAACGAAAGGATAACGAAAGGGCGTCGCATCTATGACAACGAAAACCTTAGTGTCGCGGATCTTGGCTGGTCTTGCCGTCGCCTTTTCGCTCGGCGCGGACGCGGCTGTGCGGGCGGCGGAAAATGCGCCGCTGACGGGCGGTGTACACGTCTCGACGGACGTGCCGCGCTATTTTGCGGGTGCAGATGGGAAGGCCTGGATTCCGATTGGTCTCAACATCTGTTTTTCCCGTACGAAAGACGGCCTCCCGACGGGTGCGGATCTTGAGGTTCGTCGCGCCGAATTCGAGGGTTGGCTTGACCGCTTCGCGGCGGCAGGGGGCAATTATGTCCGCCTGTGGCTCGGTCATGCGTTCTTTGAGATCATGCCGGAAAAACCCGGCGAATTCGACCCAACGGCCGTCGAAACCCTGATGCGTGTCGTACGGCGGTGCGAGAGACTGGGGCTGAAGCTGAAACTGACGCTGGAGAGCTTTCGCACGGTCTTTCCGAAGGGACGGGAGGGCACGGGTCTCTACGCCGCGTTCTTCAACCGTTCGCTCTATGCGCCCTATGCCGCGAATCTGCATGCGTTTCTGCACAGTGAGCGATGCTATGAGATCTATATGGGCAAGGTGCGCGAACTTGCCCGTCTCGGTCTTGGCGATTCGCCGGCCGTCATCGCCTGGGAACCGTGGAATGAGATCGGCTGCATTGGCCCCTGGCGCAACGATGTGGGGCCGTGGAGCGATCGCGTGATGCGTGACTTGCGCCGGATGTTTCCCCGTCAGATGACGACACAGAACCTCGGCAGCTTTTCGAGTCCGGGCATCTTCGACTACTACGACTATCTCTGCACGATGGAAGGCAATGACTTTCTGCAGGTGCATCGCTATCTTGATTGCGGTGGCGAGTTAGACGTCTGTCACGGGCCGATGGACGTTCTCGCGGCCGATGCGGTGCGGGAACTCCGCGACCGCAATCCGCGCAAGCCCGTCCTTCTCGCAGAAGTCGGCGCGGTGAAGCCGAACCATACGGGCCCCTCGATCCTGTACGCGCAAGACCGCGAGGGGACGCTGTTGCACGACGCGCTTTTCGCGCCGTTTTTCGCCGGTTCCGCCGGTTGCGGGCAGTTCTGGCATTGGGATAGCTATGTGGCGCCAAACGGCCTTTGGCATCACTACGCGCGCTTTGCGAAAGCCATTGAGGGGCTGGACCCGATCGCGGAGGACTTCCGCCCCTTCAAGACCGAGACGCGGCGCGTGCGGGTCTACGGGCTTCGGGGCAAGAGGACGACCGTTCTTTGGTGCCGCGACAAGGCGAGCGACTGGAGGTCCGAACTGGTCGAGGGGAATGAGGCAAAATCGGTCGCGGGCGAAGTGCTTCCGTCGCCCCTGGTGGGGGAGATGACGTGCTACCTTCCGTGGGAGGATCGGAGTGTGAAGGTTCAAGGCCCGTCCCTTCCCGCCTTCCGACGTTCCATCGTCGTGCGCTTGCCGACTGGAACGTGCCCATATCCATAAACCCTCGTCTGGCGAGACATGGACGTTCCGCTCCATCGCGTCATTTGGACGATTCGGATGGTTTCAGGCTTGTTGCGGGAGGTCGGCGCGTTGTGTACAATTCAATGCACCATGAACCAACAGAAGGAGGGAACGGCGATGAAAGTATCCGGGATGAGCCCTGTGGCTCGGATGTTGTTTCGCGCGCTGGCGTTGACGACCGTTTGGGGCGCGGAAACGGCCTTCGCCGGCGCGTGGAGCTGTCGGGTCCTGACGGAGGCGAACCCGTTGCCGGCGTCCGCCAATCTTCTGCGCGGACGTCTGCCGACCGATGCGTCGTGTGACGGTGCGACCGCCTTTGCCGAGGCGTCCGCCACGCGCTTCACGGACGGCAAGATCACGCTTGCCGAGGACTTCTGGTCCGTGCAGCTCAAGAGTGGCGGCGCCTACGTCTGCTATTCGGTGACGGACGATCCGGCGGGCGTGGCGCTCGCCTCCGTGCGCTTCACGACAACGCATAAGGACAAGGGCCGCTCGCAGGTCCGCATCGCCAAGCTGAGCGTCCAGAAAGCGGGACAGGACGGATGGGTTGAACTTGAACACTCCAGCGTCATCGGGCCGGTGCCTCAGGAGGGCGAGACGAACTTCCAGGCGGTGTATGCGGAGGCTGATGGTCGGCCAATTGCCGTAGGCGTGACGGCCATCCGGCTCGACTTTGACGAGAAGCAGCAGAATGATTCCATTGGCGTCTCCGAAATCGAGGCGACCGCGCTTTATCCTGTGGCCGCTTGGACGCGAAAGAAGTATGCGACATCTGCGGAGACCTGTCCGTTGCTGCCCTCCGCCGACATCCTGCACGGGAAGCCGCCCGCTGTCTCGGCGGACGGAATGTCCGTCGTATGCGGACTGGGCGACGGTTCCGCCCTCGCCTTGGGAAGCGTGCGCGTCACGTCGGCCCTTGAGGCCGGCATCCGCTCCCTGCAGGTCAGGACGGAGGCAACGGGCGAGACCTGGTTCACGCTGCCCGCCTCCGGCCTTGCGGGCATCGGCGACGGCGGTGTCTGCCAGTCCGTTTACGCGAATGCCGAGGCGCTTCCGCTCGTATCCGGCGCGACCGGGCTGAAGGTCGTGTTCGCGGCGGCGTTGCCGGACAACTGGGCGGAGAAGATTGTGGTCGAAGCGACGGAAGCGGGGATTGCGAACTGGACGTGCTGCCCGCTCGCGGAGCCGAATCCCATGCCGGAGGCGGAGAATGCGCTTCTGGGCCTTGAAGCCACGGCCTTCGCATGTAATGGCGTCGGGCCTTCGGACGTGCAGACGAACCTGTTCACGGACGGGAAGATCGCGTTGAAGGCCGATGGCTGGCGGACGCGGATCATGGACGGCGGGGCCTTTGTCGGCTACAGCCTTTCCGGCGGCCCCTCCGGACGGAACGGCATGCGCCTTCGGAACGTCCGCGTCACGACAACGCATGGCGACCGGGAGCGCTCCGAGGTCCGGATCGACGCGCTGTTCGTCAAGACGGCATCGGGCGGCGACACGTGGTTCGCCTTGCCGAATTCAAGCTGCATCGGGCCGGATGACAATGTCCGTTTGCCCAACAACCAGGCGACGTATGCGCGGCGGGACGGCGGCTTCGTCGTCCCCGACGCGACAGACCTCCTCATCGCGTTCAGCGCCGTGCAGCAAAATGGCTGGATCGGTCTCGCCGAAATTGAATCGTCGTGCAGGCCGAACTTCGGGCTTCGCATCATCTTCCGTTAGACGGGGACCTCCATGAAATGTTCATTTGACTCTGTGATCGCATGCGCGGTACTTATGGCCGGCGGGCTCGTGCCGCAGCTGTGGGGCGAAGGCTTCGCCTTGTCCGGGACGGGTGCGTGGCGGCGGGACGACCGGGTTTCGATGGCGACGGCGCAGCCGTTCGGAACAGGCTTTTCGCGCGATGGCGAGACGGCCGTCTGCACGAACGCCGATGCGAAGGGCGCGAGCGGTCTGGGCTGGTCGCTGGCCCTGAACCAGGCGGTCGCCGCGCCCGTGCGGCTGTCGGCCGAGGGTTGGGCCGAGAAGCCGCCGCGCGGCGGGCGCTTCGAGCTGTTCGCCGACGTCGACTACATGGACGGCACGACGGCGTGGGCCCTGCGGGCGCCGTTCTGCGCCGACGCATCCGCCGGCTGGACGCGGCAGACGCTGACGCTGGACGGCAAGGCGATCAGGCGGCTGTCGGCCTACGCGCTCTTTCGCGGGGCGGCCGGCGTCGTGCGGTTCCGCCGTCCAGCGTTTGAGGAAATCCATCCCGAAGGCGGCGCGCGCCTCGACGGCGTCTTCGTTCTGCCGGACGCGCGGCTGAGCCAGGAGTGCCTTCTCCTGCGCGACGTTGGCCGGAACACGGGCTTTGCGCCGTTCCGCGCGGGCGTCTGCAACGGCGTGAAGGCCGTGCAGACGCAGACGCGGGACGGCGCCGGCGCGGTGCGCCATCGCGTTCGTCTGGAAGGCGCGCCGGCGAGCGAAGACCGCGCGCTGACGCTCGTCTACGCCCTGCCGCTCGAACCGGGCGAACTGACCTGGTTTGCCGATCCGCGCCATTCGCGCGTCGTGACGGCGCGCGACGGCGAACAGCGCGTGACGAGCCCCGTGCCGTACGGGCAGCAGGCGCTCTCGCTCTGGCCGTTCGCCGCCTGTGCCGTCGCGGACCGGGGACAGGCCCTCGCCGTCGATCTCGCGGCTCCGGCCGTCTACCGCGTGACGCTCAATCCCGAGCTGCGTCTCCTCTACATCTCCTTTGACGTGGCGCTTGCGCCGGAGAAGAACACGGCGGAAGTCGGCTTCGTCACGTTCCCGTTCGCGGCGCGCGACGGCTTTCGCGGCGCGCTGGAGGCGTGGGGCCGGCTGGAGCCGTCGGCGGTCGAGAACCGCATGGAGAAGATCGGCCTGTGGGATGCCTTCACGCCCATCAAGAACATTCCGCGCTACGAGGACTTCCACTTCGCCTATGTCGAGGGTGACACGGCGAACGCCGCCTGGTATGACGAACACGGGATGTACTGCTTCAAGTACACCGAGCCGTCCTCGTGGTGGATGCACCTGAAGGGGAAGGGCGGGAACCTGCCGACCTATGCGGAATGCGTGGCGGAAGTCGCACGCCTGGCCGCCGAAGCACCATCGGTGGACGCGGCCGCGTGGTCGAAGCACGCGGCGGCCCTGGCGTGGCAGACGAGCGCGGCGATGGATGCGTTCGGGCGGCGCGTCGGGCACATCCAGTCGACGGCCTGGACGCCGTCCGGCATCATGTGGAGCTTCAACTCCGCGCCGGGCATCAAGGGCGAGGTGACCGACTACAAGATCAAGGTCTCCGAGGCGCGCTTCAAGGAGATGTACGGCGGTGCGCCGTATCCGAAGGGCGTGGACGGCGAGTACATCGACTCGTCCGAAATGGGCTTCTCGATCGGGGCGGACTACGACCGCGCGCATTTCGCCGCGATGGAGACGCCGCTCTGCTGGAGCGGTCCCTCGAACCGCGTCTGCATTTCCGGCGGGCTCGTCAGCTACGAGTACGTGCGGTCGATTCGCCGGCGGCTCGACGCCTACGGGCGGCGCATGATGGCGAACTCGACGCCGAAGAAGACGTCGCTGATCGTCCCCTGGGCGGACGTGCCGGGGACGGAGGTGGACTGGAACCGGGGCGGGAAGTGGAATCCCTCTCCGCACGACGAGATGATCTACTGGCGTGCCATCGCCGGACGCAAGCCGTACTGCCTCCTCCAGAACACGAACTACAAGATCTTCACGCGCGAGCTGGTCGTGCGCTACATGGAGCGTGCGCTCGCCTACGGCATGCTGCCGAGCTACTTCAGCAACGACGGCTACACGGACCGCTATTTCGGGAACCCCGCCTACTACGAGCGCGACCGCGACCTCTTCCGCACGTACGTGCCACTGGCGATCGAGCTGGCGACGGCGGGCTGGCAACCCGTGCGCACGCTCGTCTCCTGCGCGGACGAGTCGGTTTTCGTCGAGCAGTTCGGCGACCGCTACGCGACGGTGTTCAACTCGTCCGTCGGGCAGGCGAAGCGCGTGACGCTCCGCTCCGGTCGCGCGTCGGCGGCAGAGCGCGTGACGGGCGCGACCTGCGCGTTTGCGGACGGCGTTGCCGTGCTGGAGATTCCACCGGAGAGCGTCCGTCTCCTGGACTTCGGCGCGGTGTCACCGAAAGTGCCTAGTGGAGGAACACAGGGACCTTCGACGTGTCCTGCACGGCGGCGGCCTTGAGGAAGGCATCCGGTCGCGACGAGCGCGACCCTCCCGCTTGAGGAAGCCATCCGGTCGCGACAAGCGCGACCCTCCCGCTCCCGGTCGCGACAAGCGCGACCCTCCCGCTGCCGGTCGCGACAAGCGCGACCCTCCCGCTGCCGGTCGCGACAGGCACCGCAAGCACTTGGCGGACATGCCCGCTGCACGACGCAGAGGGTGATGGCTCAACGCCGATCGACGGACTTGCCGACCGCGACGCTGGAGGCGCAGTCGGCGGGGAGGGGCGGCAGATCGATCCGGCCGGCGTCGACGATCCGCGCGGCGGCGTAGACGTCGTCCCAGGTCTGGTAGCGCCCGGCGCGGTCCTTGACCAGCATGCCGGCGAGGAGGCGTGCGAACTGTTCGGAGACGGCGGGGGTGAACGTGCGCGGATCGGGGGCCCGGGCGGCAGGATCGACGTGGCGGCGCAGGATGTCGTCGTTGGAACGGAGCGGGAAGAGGATGTGCCCCGTGACAAGGTGGTAGAGCGTGGCGCCGAGGCAGTAGATGTCGGCGCGGCAATCGAGGGGAACGTCGCCGTAGATCTGTTCGGGACTGATGTAGGCGGGGGTGCCGACGACCTCGTCCTGCCGTTCGGGACGGCGGAGCGCGGCGGTGGACTGGCAGAGGCCGAGGTCCATCACCTTGATGACGCCGTCCTGGTTGACCATGAGGTTGTCCGGCTTGAGGTCGCAGTGGACGATGCGCGCGGTGTCCCAGGCGTACTTCATGGCCGCCGCCACGGACTCGCAGACGATGAGCGCGTCGGTGGGCGCGAGACGCCCCTTGCGCGCGAGGAGGGAACCGAAGGTGTAGCCGTCGATGTACTCCATGACGAAGTAGTAGCGTCCGTCCGCGCAGTCCGCGCCGTAGCCCTGCACGATACCGGGGTGGTGGAGGCTTGTCATGGTGCGCACTTCCAGCATGAACTGGCGCACCTCCTCGCCCGTGGCGGCGAAGTCGGGGTCCAGCACCTTCACGGCGACGAACTGGTTGAGCTCTTCGTGCCAGGCCTTCCAGACGACGGCCATGCCGCCCCGTCCGATGAGGGCGTCGAAGCGGATACCGGGGATGCGCGGGGGCGTCTCGCGCAGCCGGACGCGCGCGCGGGCGGTGTCCGTCGCGGCCATCTCAACGCTTCTCCTTTTGGGGAAGGGAACCCGTGCTCCGGCAGTGGCGGCAGGGGACGGCGCCCCTGCCGAGGCAGTCCGGGCAGACGACCTTGCCGAGCCCCTGGCAGGTGCCGCAGGGGGTGACGAGGATCTTCACATGCCGCGACGTGGCACCGGCGGTGCGCCGTTCCGAACGGATCCAGCCGGGCTTTCCGCCACGTGCGCCGCTCTTGCAGTCGCGGCACGCCTGGAGGCCCGTGCCCAGGCACTTCCGGCACGGCGTGACGCCGGACCAGCGGCAGTCGGGACATGCCTCGTAGCCCTCGGCCTCTTCGGGCGCGGGCGGCTTCACGCGCGTCTTGTACTTCACCTGCCGTCCCGTGCCGTCACAGATTGGGCAGCGGGCGATCTTGACGTCCCAGCGGTGGGTCGTGAAGGGCTTGCCGGGCGTGACGCCGATTTCGCCGTCGTACTGCCCGAGGTTCGGGGGCGTGACGGAGAGGCTGCGCTTCCCGTGGCAGACGGGGCAGCGGCGGGCGGTTTCGACCGGTTCGGCGCAGAGGGTGCATCCGATAAGGACAGACAGGGTGGCCAGCAGCGTCTTCGTCTTCATGGCGTGATGCCCTCCCGGGCGTATTCGTCAAGCTTGCGGTAGAGCGTGCGGCGCGAGATGCCGAGCACCTGGGCGGCGCGCGAACGGTTGCCGCCGACGTCCTTGAGGACGGCGAGGATCTGGTTCCGCTCGTTCTCGCCGAGGGTGACGGTGGGCGAAAGCGAGGGGGTGGTGAGGGGGGCGGGAGCGGTGGCCGCTTGGATTTCGTCGGGCACGTCCGCGACGTCGAGGAGTCCGCCCGGGGACAGGACGACCATCCGCTCGATCGTGTTGCGCAGTTCGCGCACGTTGCCGGGCCAGTCGTAGGCTTCCAGGCACTTGAGCGCGGCGGGTGTGATGCCCGTGACGGCGACGTGGTTCTTCTCGGCGAGTTCGCGGATGAAGCGCGCGACGAGAAGGGGGATGTCACCCGTCCGCTCCTTCAGCGCGGGGAGGCGGATGTCGATGACGTTCAGGCGGTAGTAGAGGTCTTCGCGGAAGGCGCCCTCGGCGACGAGGGCCTTCAGATCGCGGTTCGTGGCGGCGACGACGCGCACGTCCACCGTCACGTCCTCCGTGCCGCCCACGCGCGGGAACGCGCGGTTTTCGAGGACGCGGAGGAGCTTCACCTGCATGGCGAGCGGCAGTTCGCCGATCTCGTCCAGGAAGATCGTCCCGTTGTCCGCCGCCTCGAAGGCGCCGACCTTGCGCGCGTAGGCGCCCGTGAACGCGCCCTTCTCGTAGCCGAAGAGCTCGCTCTCGATGAGGTTCGGGGAGATGGCGCCGCAGTTGACGGCGAGGAAGGGAGCGTGGGCGCGGGGGGAGAGGTTGTGGAGCGCGTGCGCGACGAGGTCCTTGCCGGTGCCGTTGGGTCCCTGGAGGAGGACGGTCGCGGAGGTGGGGGCGGCGCGGCGCACCATCTCGAAGACGCGCTTCATCGCGGGGGAGGAGCCGATCATGTTGTCGAGGCCGTACTTTTCGTCGAGCTGGTTGCGGAGGTCTGCGACCTCGCGTTCGAGCGCGCCGGTCTTGAGGGCCTTCTCCACGCGGCTGTCGAGCTGGTCGAGGTCGATGGGCTTCATGAGGAAGTCCTCCGCGCCGTCCTTCGTGGCGGAGACGGCCTGCTCGATGGTGCCGAACGCGGTGAGGAGGATGCAGATGAGTTTGGGGTACTTGGCCTTGGCGGCCTTCAGCAGCTGGAGGCCGTCCGCGCCGGGCATCCGCACGTCGGAGAGCATGAGGACGATGGAGGGGTCCGCCTCAAGGGCCTTCATGGCCTGTTCGGCGTCGGGGGCGGTGGTGACGTGGTAGCGGTCTTCGAGGGCGCGCGCCATGAAGTCGCGTGTGTCCTTTTCGTCGTCGACGATGAGAATGGACGGTTTCATGTGAGCCTCCTCACCCGCTTTTCGAGACGTGGGATGCGCACGGTGAACTTGGTGCCGGCGCCTTCCTTGGATTCGACGTCGATTTCGCCGCCGTGCGCGCGCACGATGCGGCGGGAGAGCATGAGGCCGAGCCCGGTGCCGGCGCGCTTCGTCGTGCGGTAGGGTTCGAAGAGGGCGGCGACGGCGGCGGGGGGCATGCCGCTGCCGGAGTCGCGGAAGGAGACGGTGACGGCATCGTCGTCCGAGTCGAGCGCGATGGCGAGTTCGCCGCCGTCCTTCATTGCCTCCAGGGCGTTCTTGACGAGATTGAAGAAGACCTGCTCCATCTGCGCGCGGTCGAAGAAGGCGGGGGGAAGGGCGGGGGGAAGGTCGAGGAGCACGCGGATGCGGCGGTCCTCGATCTGCGTCTTCATTGCCGCGAGGGTGTCCTTGAGGGGGTCCGCGAGCGACCCGGGCGTGAGGGTGGGGTGGATGGGACGCATCGCGTTGAGGAAGCTGCGGTTGATGTCGGCGATGCGCCTGATTTCGTTCTGGGCGGTCTTGACGTCCGCGAGGAGGCGCGCGCGGCGCGCGGGGTCTGGTTCGCGCCGGAACTCGCGGGCCATGAGCTGGAGGTTGAGGGAGAGGGCGTTGAGGGGGTTTCCGATTTCGTGGGCGAGTCCGGCGGCGAGGTCCTTGACGGCGTCCGTGCGCTCGTTCTCGCGCGCATCGGCCTCGCGGGCGTGGGCGCCCGTGACGTCGCGGAGGATGACGACGACGGCGTCCTCGTTCGGGAGGGCGCCGAGTTCGAGGATGCGGTGTTCGGGGTAGGCGAGCTCGATTTCGCAGGAGGCCTTGCGCGTCCAGCCGTCGCCCTCGGCGGAGGGGTGCAGCAGACGGTCCCACTCCCAGGTGGGCAGCAGGTCGTGGATGGGCTTGCCGCGGCCGTTTGCGAGGGCGGTCGCCGTCAGGCGGTCGGCTGCGGCGTTTGAGTAGAGGAGCAGACCGTCGGCGTTGACGACGAGGATGCCCTCGGAGAGGGTGTTGAAGACCGATTCGAGGAAACCGATTTCGTCCGCCAGCGCCTTGAACTGGCGGCGACGATCCTCCGCATCGAGTTTTTCGATGCGGTCCACGACTTTACTGAAGAATTGATTGGTTCGTGCCATTTCGTCTCACCTGTTGGAAAACGGCACAATTGTATCATCTTGCCGTGTTCGAGGCAATGGGAAGGCCTGAGGTGATGTTTTTCCGGGGGCGGTCCTCCATTTCCCGCTCTGCGGATTTGTGGTATACTCCACTCATCCTATCGCTCCCATCAAGAGGTTTCGGCATGTTGAATAGAAGAGATTTCGTGTCGCTCGGCGCGCTTGCGCTCGCCGGATGTGGAACCATCGAGGCGCCGCGCGCGCGGAACGCGAAGCCGTTTGCGCCGCGCGCGAAAGCGACCGCGCTGGAGGAGCTGCGCACGCCGCCCCCGCCGAAGCCCGCGTTCCACGTGTTCTCGAAGATGTTCCAGCCGCCGGTCACGAAGGGCGTGGACGAACTCTGCGAATTGATGGCGAAGGCGGGGTTCGACGGCATCCAGTGGACGGTGCGTCCGAAGGGGCACGTGCTGCCGGAGCGCGCGGCGGAGGATTTGCCGAGGGTCGTGGCGGCCGCGCGGAAGCAGGGGCTTCAGGCGACGACGATCTGCACGGCGATCACGGACGGCGACGACCCGGCGTCCGAACGGCTTCTCAAGGTCGCGGCGGACTGCGGCTTCACGCTCTTCCGCCCCGGCTACTACTTCTACGACGTGAAGAAGGAGACGTTCCAGCAGTCGATGGACCGCATCCGGCGCGGGTTCGCCTCGCTCGCCCGCGTCGCCGGGAAGACCGGCATGAAGGCGACCTACCAGAACCACTCGTCCTGGGGCCCGAGCGTCTTCGGCGGGCTGCTCTGGGACATCCACGCCTGCATCCGCGACCTCGACCCGAAGCACGTCGGCATCGAGTACGACCCGATGCACGCCTTCTTCGAGACGAACCTCTCGTGGACGCACGGCTTCGAGCTCGTCGCGCCCTGGATCGGCGCCGTGGACCTCAAGGACTTCCGCTACCGGCTTTCCAAGAAGAACCCGAAGAACCACGCGAAGTTCATGTGCCCGGCGGGCGACGGCGTCGTGCCGTGGCAGGACGTGAGGCGCCTCCTCGACGCGCGCGGCGTGCGCGTGCCGTACATCGTCCACTTCGAGTACGATTTCGACAAGGCCGACCTCCTGAAGACGGTCAAGGGCGAGCTCGACTGGTTCAAGGGGGTGTTCGCATGAAGATGGGTCGCCGGTCGTTTGTCTCCCTCGGCGCGCTTGCGCTCGCGGGCCGCGTGCCGCCGGCCGCCGCCGCGCGGCCGGCCCTGAAGCCGATCACGGTCGCCTCGGGCGCGTGCGGGTTCGAGCGCGAGCCGATGGTGCGGCCGTTCGGCTTCAAGGGCGGCTACCTCACCGAGGAGTGGATCGTCTCGGCGTGCCTCCGCTCGACGGGCGGGCGGCACGGCATCGGCCTCGGCACGCAGAGCGTCCTCTGGAGCGACGCGCGCGTCTTCGCCTCGAACTCCGAGGCGGGCGGCAACGCGCTCATGTTCGCGCTCACGCAGCGCGCGCTCAACCTCGCGCGGGGCATGACGTTCACGACGCCCGTCGCGCTCACCGACGCGCTCTGGCCGCAGGTATGGGAGTACGGGAAGAAGGTGACGGCCAATCCGGACCTCCGCGCGACCTTCGCGCTCAACGCGCTCGTCGCCGTCGACAACGCGGCCTGGGTCCTCTTCGCGCGCGAGAACGGCTTCACGGACTTCGACCAGCTCATCCCCGACGCCTACCGCCCCGCGCTCGCCTGCCGCCACGCGAAGTGCGCCTCCATCCCGCTCTTCTCCTACAAGGTGCCGCCGGCCGAGATCAAGGCGGCCGTCGACGCCGGTTCCTTCTTCATGAAGATCAAGATCGGCCAGCCCGGCACGCAGGAGGAGATGCTGGAGCGGGACAAGGCGCGCGTCGCCGAGATCCACGCCGTCCTCAAGGACTGCCGCACGCCCTACACGAAGAGCGGGAAGCTGCCCTACTACTTCGACGCGAACGGGCGCTACGAGAAGAAGGAGACGCTGCTGCGCTTCATCGACCACCTCAAGGCGATCGGCGCCTACGAGCAGGTCGCCCTCATCGAGGAGCCGTTCGACGAGCGCGCCGACATCGACGTCCACGACATCCCGCTGCGCCTCGCGGCCGACGAGAGCGCCCACACGGTGGAGGACGCCCTCGTGCGCATCGAGATGGGCTACCGCGCCATGGCCCTGAAGCCGATCGCGAAGACGATGTCGATGTCGATGAAGATCGCCCAGGCCGCGCACGAGCGGGGCGTCCCCTGCTTCTGCGCCGACCTCACCGTGTGCCCGGCGCTCGTCGAGTGGAACAAGGCCGTCGCCGCGCGCCTCCCGGCGTTCCCCGGCATCGGCGACCTCGGGCTCGTGGAGACGAACGGCCACCAGAACTTCCGCAACTGGGAGCGGATGCGCCAGGACCTCGCCCACCCCGACGCGCACTGGACGCGCACGGAGCGGGGCGTCTTCGAATGCGACGCCGACTACTGGGCGAAGAGCGGCGGCATCCTGGCGCCCATGCCGCGCTACGAGGCGATGTACGGGAACTTCAACGGTTGAATGGACAAATGGCTTCCGAACTCTATCCGCTGACGTTCCGCGCGAACCTCCACACGGCGCTGTGGGGGACGGAATCGTGGGAGATCTCAGGCCACCGCTCGTCGCCGTCCGTCGTCGCCGAGGGGCCGCTCGCGGGCCGCGCGCTTGACGCGCTGGCCGCCGAATACGGCTCTCGGCTCACGGGCACGAAGGCGCCCGTCGCGGGCGTCTTTCCGCTTCTCTTCAAGGTCATCGACGCGCAGAGGCGCCTGAGCGTGCAGGTCCACCCCAACGAGGCGACGCGCGCGCTGACGGGCGGCGAGCCGAAGACGGAGATGTGGTACGTCCTCGGCGGGAAGGGGCCGATCTTCGCGGGGCTGAGGCCCGGGACGACCCCGGCGTGCATCGAGGAGGACGTCCACACGGGGCGCTTCGAGGACGCGCTCGTGCGCCACGACGCGCGCGAGGGGCTGACGCTCTTCATCCCCGGCGGGCTCGTCCACGCGATCGGCGAGGACGTGTGCGTCTACGAGGTGCAGCAGAGCTCCAACACGACGTACCGCCTCTACGACTGGGGGCGCGTGGGCGCGAACGGCAAGCCGCGCCCCCTGCACGTCGACGCCTCGCTGAAGTCCATCGACTTCAACCTGCCGCCGCCGGCGCCCCGCGCGGACGTCGCCTGCCCGTTCTTCCGCTTCCGCGCCGTCGAGGCGGCGGGGGCGGTCGAGGTCGCGGCGAACGCCGAAACCTTCACGGCGCTCTTCTTCGTCCGGGAACGGCGGAGTGTCCTCGTGCCCGCGAACTGCGCGGCGACAATCCCCTACAACGGAAAGGTGCTGGTGACGACATTATGAAGTGCTATTCGTTTGGACTCGACATCGGCGGGACGAAATGTGCCGTGAGCGTGGGCAACGTGACGGACACGGACATCACGATCCTCCACCGCGAGGAGTTCCCCACGGCGGGGAAATCGTGGCAGGAGGTGCTGGCGATCTACGTGGACAAGATCCAGGCGCTGTCCGAAACCTACGAGATCGACAACATCGGCGTCTCGTGCGGCGGGCCGCTCGATTCGACGGAGGGGATCATCCAGAGTCCGCCCAACCTGCCCGGCTGGGACGACGTGCCGATCGTGCAGTACCTGATGGATGCGTTCAACGTGCCGGTCCACGTGCAGAACGACGCGAACGCCTGTGCGCTCGCGGAGGCGAAGTACGGCGCGGGGCGCGGGGCGCGGAACGTCGTCTTCATGACCTTCGGCACGGGGCTCGGCGCGGGGCTCGTCCTCGACGGGAAGCTCTACTCCGGCACGAACGACAACGCGGGCGAGATCGGCCACATCCGCCTCGCGCCGCGCGGGCCGAAGGGCTACAACAAGGACGGCAGCGCGGAGGGCTTCTGCTCCGGCGCGGGCATCGCCCGCCTCGCGGGCATCCGCGCGCGCGAATACGAGGTGGAGTACGCCGGCAGCGAAAGCGCCGAACAGGCGCGCGCGGGGACGCTCACGACGAAGGACCTCTTTGCCCACGTGCGCGCGGGCGACCCGTTCTGCACGCGCGTCTTCCGGGAGAGCGCGGAGAAGCTGGCGACGCTCCTCGCCTACACGATCGACATCCTCAACCCGGAGGTCATCGTCCTCGGCGGCGTCTTCATGCGTAACGCCGACCTCTTCATGAGGGAGGTCGAGCCGATCCTCGCGCGCGAGGCCCTGCCGGGCGCGCGGAAGGTGTGCCGCATCGTGCCGGCGGGCCTGAGCGAGAACATCGGCGACTACGCGGCCCTGGCCGTCGCGAACATGATGTGAGGGGAAACGCGGTGAAGGACGAGACGAAGGGCATTTTCGAGGAGCTGTTCAGCCGCTACCCCGCGCTGGAGGCGTGCCGGGCCGACGTCGCCGCCGCCTACGAGACGCTGCTCGCGACGTACCGCGCGCACGGGACGGTCTTCACCTGCGGGAACGGCGGGAGCGCAAGCGACAGCGAGCATATCGTGGGCGAGCTCCTGAAGAAGTTCAAGAAGCACCGCGACATCCCGGCGGCCCTGCGCGCGCAGCTACAGGCGCAGGGGGCGGAGGGCGCGGCGCTCGCGGAGGCGCTCGAAGGGTCGCTCGGGGCCGTGTCGCTCGTCTCCATGACGGGCATCCTCACGGCGTTCGCGAACGACGTGGGGTGGGACGCGGCGTTTGCCCAGCAGCTGCTGGGGCTGGCGCGTCCGGGCGACGCGCTCGTCGCGCTCTCGACCTCCGGCAATTCCCGCAACTGCGTCAACGCCGTCCGCCTGGCGCGCGCGCTGGGCGTGAAGACGGTCGGCCTGACGGGCGAGGGGGGCGGACGCTTCCGCGAACTCTGCGACGTCGCGATCTGCGTCCCCGCGCGCGAGACGTACCGCATCCAGGAATTCCACCTGCCCGTCTACCACGCGCTCTGCGCGATGCTGGAAAGCGAGCTCTTCTAGGAAAAACTGCGATTGGAGAAATTCGCTACCGCCCGGACCCCCGTCTCGGCTCGTGGAAACTGAAGATGGGATGAAAGGGGACTGTCCGGGCGGGGATTTTTTGATATAATCTCCTGCCATGAAAGTACGGAATTCCTTGTTGGCCGGCCTCGTCCTTGCCGGGGCGGCGCTCTTCGCGGACGTGCCGAAGATCATCTTCGACACCGACATGTACACGGACTTCGACGACGTGGGCGCGCTCGCCGTGCTGCACACGCTCGCGGATGCGGGGGAGTGCGAGATTCTCGGCACCGTCGTCTCGACACGCAAGTCGCCCGCGACGGGCATGGTCGAGCTGATCAACGGCTTCTACGGGCGCGCGGATCTGCCCATCGGCGCGCCGCGCGGACTGGGTCTCGGGCCCGACGTCGATCCCGATGCCCTGAAGAACGCCTCCTACAAAATCTACGCGGAGACGGTGGCCGCCCATCCGAAGCTGCGCTTTCCGACGGGTGACGCGGTGCCGGACGCGAACGAGGTCTACCGCCGCCTCCTGGCCGCCGCGCCGGACGGGAGCGTGACGATCGTCACGGTCGGCTTCACCACGAACCTCCGCCGTCTCCTGGAGACGAAGGCGGACGCCCTGTCGCCGCTGGACGGTCCGGCCCTCGTCGCGAAGAAGGTCAAGGCCTGGTACGCGATGGCGTGCAGGTATCCGGACGGCTTCGAGTACAATTCGGGTGCGGACGGCGCGTCCTCGAAGATCGCCTTCGCCGAATGGCCCACGCCCGTCTACTTCCTCGACTTCACCTACGGCGTCACCGTGAAATGCGGCGTGCCCGTCTCGAGGCTCGGCGGGGCCGTCAACCCGGTGCGCGACGTCTTCCGGCGCGCGCTGCGCGACTACAAGGAGGCGGAGACGGGCCACCCGTCGTGGGACGAGATCACCGTGCTCGCCGCCGTGCGCGAAAGGCAGAACCTCTTTGGCGTGGAGCGCGGCACCTTCGAGATCGTCGACGGGAAGGGACGCAACCGCTGGACGAAGAACGCGAACGGCAACCACCGCGTCCTCACCGAGAAGACGCCCAAGGCCGAGATCGCGCGCCTTGTGGACGAACTCATGGCGCGCGGTCCGAAGGGCCGGTAACGGTTTCAAGACTGGAAACGAAAATCTAAAAGGACGGAAAGACGATGACGTACGAACAGGCGACGGCGCTCCTGAAGAAGAACGGACAGGAGCAGGTGCTGCGGTTCTGGAAGAAGCTCTCGGCGAAGGAGCGCAAGGCGCTGCTCGCGCAGATCGAGTCCATCGACTTCAAGGAGGTCGCGCGCTGCCAGGCGATGCTTCCCGGTTCGGGCGTGGCGGCCGAGACGGTGAAGAAGGGCCGGCCGACGGCGCCGAAGGTGGCGGAGCTCAAGGGCGCGGCCCTGAAGAAGGCCGTCGCGGCGGGCGAAAGGGAACTCGCCGCCGGGCACGTGGGCGTGCTGCTCGTCGCCGGCGGGCAGGGCTCGCGCCTCGGCTTCGACGGCCCGAAGGGCGCCTATTCGATCGGCCCCGTCACGGGGGCGTCGCTCTTCTACTTCCACGCCCGCAAGGTCCTCGCCATGTCCATCCGCTACGCGACGCGCATCCCGTTCTACGTGATGACGAGCGCGGCGAACTACGAGGCGACGGTGCAGCACTTCGAGGAGAACGAATATTTCGGGCTCAACGCGGACGATGTCGTCTTCTTCCGGCAGGGCATGTGGCCGGGCATGACGGCGGACGGCAAGATCATCCTCGATGCGCCCGGACACGTGTTCATGAGCCCCGACGGGCACGGCGGCATGATCAGCGCCCTCAAGGCCAACGGCTGCTTCGCGGACATGGAGGCGCGCGGCGTGACGACGCTCTTCTACTTCCAGGTTGACAACCCGATGGTCGAGGTCGCCGATCCCGCCTTTATCGGCCTCCATGCGCTGGAGGAGAGCGACTATTCGCTCAAGCTCTGCGCGAAGCGCGACCCGAACGAGGGGCTGGGCATGGTCGTGAAGCGCGACGGGCACTTCGACCTGATCGAATACACCGAGATGACGGACGAGATGAACAACCGCCGCACGAAGTCCGGCGACCTCTACTTCAAGTTTGGCTCGCCCGCCATCCACGTCTTCTCGCGCGTGTTCCTCGAACGCCTCGCCGCCAAGGACATGCCGCTCCACCTCGCGCACAAGAAGATCGCGACGGTGGACGAGAAGGGGACCGTCGTCAAGGCCTCGGAGCCGAACGGCTACAAGTTCGAGAAGTTCATCTTCGACGCGCTTCCCGAGGCGAAGGGCGTGACCTGCTTCGCGTTCGACCGCCACGAGGAGTTCTCGCCCGTGAAGAACGCGGAGGGCAAGGACTCGCCCGCGACGTGCAAGGCGGATCTCCAGGCCAAGTGGCGCCGCCAGCTCGCGAAGGCGGGCATCTCCGTCTCCGAGTCGGTTGCCGTGGAACTCGATCCCGTCTACGCGCTCGACGCGGCCGAAATCGCGAAGACCGGCCTCCTCCTCCAGGCGGAGTGAGGAGGTAGAAACGGATATGCGGCCTAGAACAGCGCTTCGACGGCGGCGTCGATGCCGTCCACGTCGACGACCTGCGTCTGGGTGACGGGGGCCTTCTCCAGCGCGGCAAAGGCGGGCGGCGGATTGTCGAGCACGTCCGCGCCGAACGCGCGCCGGCAGGTCTCCGGGAACTTGTAGGGCGTTGCGGTGGCGGCGACGACGCAGGGCGTGCCGTCCTGCGGATAGCCGAGTCTGCGGGCGACGGCCGTGGCGACGGCCGTGTGCGGATCCAGCACGTAGCCGCAGCGGTCGTGCATGAGGCGCATTTCCGCCTCCGTCTCCTCGGGCGTCGCGAAGGCGCCGGCGAAGTCGGCCTGCAGACGCGCGCGGGCGGCGTCGTTCAGCGTATACTTCCCCGTCGCGGCGAAGGCGTCCATGAGGCGCTTCGTCTCGGCGGCGGCCTGATCGGGATCCTCCAGCCCGCCGTTGACGAGCCAGAGGAGGCGTTCGACGTTGGAGGACCTGCGGATGTCCATCGACGGCGAGTTCGTGACGGTGAACTTCTCGCCGGGGTCGTAGGTGCCGGTGTTGATGAAGCGCGTGAGGACGTCGTTGACGTTCGAGGCGCAGACGAAGCGGCGGATCGGCGCGCCCATCGCCTTGGCGTAGGAAGCGGCGAGGATGTTGCCGAAGTTTCCGGAGGGAACGACGACGTCGAAGGTCCGTCCGATGCGGGCCGCCGCGAGGAGATAGTAGCCGATCTGGGGGACGAGGCGACCGATGTTGATCGAGTTCGCCGAGGAGAGGGTGACGCCCGCCCGTTCGGCCTGGGCGCGGATTGCCGCGTCCGAGAAGATGCGCTTCACGGCGGCCTGGGCGTCGTCGAAGTTTCCGCGAATGGCGATGCCGTGGACGTTCTTCGCGGAGGGGGTCGTCATCTGGAGACGCTGGATGCGCGAGGTGCCCGTGTTGGGGAAGAAGACGGCGATCTCGACGCCGGGGACGTCCGCGAAGCCCGCCATCGCCGCCGAGCCGGTGTCGCCCGACGTGGCGGTGAGGATGAGAACGCGCCGGCCGTTGGCGGCGGCGACCATGAGGACGGGGAGCACGGAGAGGGCGACGTCCTTGAAGGCGCCGGTGGGGCCGTGGAAGAGTTCGAGAATCCGGAAGCCGTCCGCCTCGACGAGCGGGATCGGATCGTGCGCGGGGAACTTCGCGAGCAGGTTGCGGATGGCGTCGGCGCGGACGCTTTCCGGCACGTCGTCGAAGAACGCGCCGAGGGCGGCGCGTTCGGCGCCGGCGAGATCGGTGCAGGCGCCGAGATCGACGGCGGGGATTGTGCGGGGCACGAAGAGCCCGCCGTCCGGGGCGAGCCCCCGGAGGATGCAGGAGAGGGAATCGTGTTCGGTGTTGGCGCGGGTGCTGGTGAATTTCATGTTAGTTCGCAGCCTCTTGGAGCTGGTTTTCGTGAAGCGTGGTGAAGCCCGCCTCGGCGAGGACGCGCTGGGCGGCGTCATCGTCCTTGAAGCGGAAGACGAGTACGGCCTTTTCGTTGTTGTTGAAGGCGAAGGCGTAGGAGTATTCGATGTCGCAGCCCTTCTCGGAGAGGGTGGAGACGACCTGCGCCATGCCGCCCGGTCGGTCCGGCACCGTGACGGCGACGACGGGCGTCGTCTTGACGAGGAACTTGTTCGTGCGCAGCACGGTCTCGGCCTTCACGTGGTCGTCCACGATGAGGCGGGCGATGCCGAAGTCCTGTGTCTCGGCGAGCGAGAGCGTGACGAGGGAGATGTCGTTCTCGGCGAGGACCTTGCAGACCTGCGCGAGCTGGCCGACGCGGTTTTCGAGGAAGACGGAAATCTGGTTGATGGTCATGTTCGCACCTCTAACTTCTCTTGCGGTTGTCGATCACGCGGCGGATCTTGCCCTCGCTGCGCGGCAGGGTGCCGGGGGCGACGAGGGTGATCTTCGGGGAAAGGCCGACGATCTCCTTGATGGAGGCGGCGACGCGCCGGCGGACGGCCTCCATCGCGGCGACGGAGTCGGAGAACGTCTCGGCGGTCACCTCGACCTTCAGCTCGAAGCGGTCCATCGTGTCGGTGGACGAGAGCTCGATCATGTAGTGCGGCGCGATTTCCGGCACCTTCATGAGGCAGGCCTCGATCTGGCTCGGGAAGACGTTGACGCCGTGGATGATGAGCATGTCGTCCGAACGGGCGTGGACGCGGTCCATGACGCGCATCGTGCGCCCGCACGGGCACGCGCCGAGCTGGAGGCGCGAGAGGTCGCGCGTGCGGTAGCGGACCATCGGCGTGCCGAAGCGGTCGAGCGTCGTGAAGACGAGCTCGCCCTCCTCGCCGTCGGGCAGGACCTCCAGCGTGTCGGGGTCGATGATCTCGGGGTAGAAGTGGTCCTCCCAGACGTGGAGGCCGTGGCAGTGGGGGCAGTTGCCCGCGACGCCGGGCCCGGCGATCTCGGTGAGGCCGTAGATGTCGTGCGTCGCGATGCCGGAGATCTGCTCGATGCGGGCGCGGATCTCGTCCGTCCACGGCTCGGCGCCGAAGACGCCGTGTTTGAGCTTCGTGTCGCGGCGGAAGTCGACGCCCAGCTTCTCGGCGACGGTGGCGAGGTGGAGGAAGTAGCTCGGCGTGCAGCAGATCACAGTCACGCCGAGGTCCTTCATGAGCATGATCTGCTTCTCGGTGTTGCCGGCGCCGGTGGGGAGCACCGCGCAGCCGAGGCGTTCGGCGCCCTGGTGGGCGCCGAGGCCGCCCGTGAAGAGGCCGTAGCCGTAGGAGACCTGCACGATGTCGTCCTGCGTGATGCCGTACATGGCGAAGCAGCGGGCGGTGGCGTCGGTCCACACCTCCAGATCGCCTTTCGTCTGCGGGATGCAGATGGGCTTGCCGGTCGTGCCGGAGGAGCAGTGGAAGCGGTTGATGTCGCGCAGGGGCGCGGCGGTGAGGCCGTAGGGGTATTCGTCGCGCAGATCCGTCTTCTTCATGAACGGGAACTTGGCGAGGTCCCTGAGCGTCACGAGGTCGCGGGGCTTCACACCCTTTTCGTCACAGCGGCGGCGGAAGAGCGGCACGCGCTCGTATTCGTAGGGGATGAGCTTCTGGAGCTTCGCGAGCTGCAGGGCGCGAAGTTCGCCGACGGGCATGAAGTCGGGCTTCGAGATGGGGTTGATGTCGCGGGGTGTCATCGGTCGAGTTCCTTGAGAACGGAAAGAAGGGTGGTCATGTCGGCGTCCGTGCCGACGGTGATGCGCAGCCGGTCGCCCGTGCGGGGGCCGGGGAAGTAGCGCACGTAGATGTGGCGCGCGCGCAGGGCCTCGAAGATCTCGGCGGCGGGGCGGTGCGCGGGGCGCGCGAAGAGGAAGTTGGTCTGGGAAGGAGGCACGTCCCAGCCGCGTGCGCGCAGGGCGACGGCGGCGGCGTCGCGCGTCGTCCGGACGCGCGCGGCGTTCGCGTGCATCCAGTCGAGGTCGCCGAGGGCGGCGAGGGCGACGGCCTGGGCGAGGGCGTCGACGTTGTAGGAGTCCTTCACCTTGTAGAGGGCTTCGATGAGGTCGGCCGGGCCGATGCAGTAGCCGAGGCGCAGACCTGCGAGCGAGAAGCTTTTGGAGAGCGTGCGCATCACGACGACGTTCGCGTTGCCGGGGGCGGTCGCAAGGTCCATGCACGAGGCGTCGGCGAAGTCGACGTAGGCCTCGTCCACCACGACGACGCCGGGGAAGGCGCGCGCGAAGGCGGCGACCGTCTCCTCGGGGTAGCGGACGGACGTGGGGGCGTTGGGGTTCGTGAGGAGGAAGAGCGCCACGGGCCGCCCGTCCGCGCCGTGCGTGACGGGCGTGCGCCAGGTGAAGTCGGCGTTGAGCGGGCTCGGCACGAAGGGGACGTTGCGGATCGCGGCGAGCGTCTGGTAGAGCGAATAGCTGGGGTCGCAGGAACCGATGGCCTCGTTGTCGTCGACGAAGGCGCGCGCCATGAGGGTGAGCACTTCGTCCGACCCGTTGCCGACGAAGACGCGCGCGGGCGTGGTGCCGTTCAGCGCGGCGAGGCGCGCGCGCAGGTCCGTGAAGACGGGGTCGGGGTAGCGGCGCAGGCGGTCGAGGTCGAAGGACGCCAGGACGTCCGCGACGCGCGGCGAGGGCGGGTAGGGGTTCTCGTTCGTGTTCAGCTTGACGACGGACGCGCTCCGGGGCTGTTCACCCGGGGTGTAGGGCACGAGGGCCCGGACGGATTGTGCGATTCTCATTTTTGGGGGGCGGATGCCACGGAGGGCTTCGCGGGTTCGGGCTGGAGCAGGACGGCGCTCGTGTGATAGGCGCGCCGCGCGAGGAGGCAGACGAGGTACTTTTCGTCCGAACGATGGCTCGTGAGGTTCGCGACCTCCGCGACGCGCTCGCGCAGCATGATCTCCTGCAGCACCTTGAGGTTGTTTTCGACCGTGACGGTGTTGGTGAACCAGCGGCAGTCGGCCTGGTTGGGCGCCTCGACCTTGCCGCTCGCGAGCGGGATGAAGGTGAAGAGGTACCAGCCCGAGTTCTCGATCTCGACGGTGACGACCGGCGTGCGCCCGTCCTCCACGGCGATGCCGTTGTAGGCGCGGGTCGTGCGCACGGTCATGCAGCCGGAGGCGAGGAGAAGCGCGAGCGCGGCGGACAGGACGGAGAGGCGGCTCATTGTGCGCCTCCTTCCACCGGACGGTTCACGAGCACGCAGGAGAGCTGCGTTTCGCGGAAGGTGAGGATGTAGGGGATCGGCAGGGGGAAGGACGTACCGGGGATGGAGATCAGCACCTGCTCGTCGTTGAAGACGTTGAGGTCCGTCACGTTGCGGCCCTTTTTCGCCGCATAGCGCGTAAGCCGGTCCTGGAGAATGTCGGCGTTGACGTCGTCCCGGAAGAGCCGCCAGCGGAACGTCGCGTCCTCGTAGGCGTTCCCGCACGCGAGCGGCCAGGCGTTGAAGAGGTACCAGCCGTTGTTCGCGATGACGACGTGCTCGGTCGGCACGCCGTGGAGCGTGCGGAGACGCATGGGCGCGGCGTCCATCGAGAAGCAGCCCGCGCCGAACGCGAGAAGGGCGGAAAGACCCAGGTGGAGAAGTCGTTTTTTCATGTGCGGAAATTATAGCAAATCGGCTTGACGCCTGTACCCAAATAATTCCACGAAACGCGAAAAGCGAAAAGCCCCGTGGCGGTCTTCGTCTACACGTGGCCCGTGCCCCCTGCTGTCGCGCGCCCCCCTACTTGACGAAACGGAGGTGATGGATTAAACTGAAGCTTTCCAAAAGAAAGGATAACGGAGTATGTGTGGAAAGATGGCCATTTACGCGGGAATCTGGGCGGCCGTGATGGCAACCGGTCCTCTACGGGCGAGGGACATCTCCTTCACGGGCGGTACGGATGGAACCGGTGTCGATCTTGCCGCAGCCGCCAACTGGGACGGTGGCGCGCTCCCAACGGCGGATGACACGGGCGTTGTTGCCGTAAGAGAGCATAGGGGTGGGTACGTCCTTTCGGGTGATCTCGCCCTGGGTGGAATCCGCTTCGAGAACAAGACCGCCCCTGTTTCGCTTGTCTCCGAACACACGCTTACGCTGGGCGCGGCGGGGCTCACGCTGACGGGGACGGGCGACGTCGAACTACGCGTGCCGCTTGCGACGGCGGCCGACCAGACGTGGAACTTCGGCAAGGGTGCTGCGCACCTCCATGCCACCATTTCGGGCACGGCGACGCTGACGATTGCCAAGGCCGACGGGAGTTCGACGGTCGTCTACTACCACAAGGCCCCGAACTACGGCGGAAAGATCATCGGCAAGACGGAGGTGCGCTACTTTGACCGTGGCAGGTGGGCCGATTCGTACGAGGGATCCGCCGTCGTCTATTTCATGATGACGGGAAACGTCGAGATTACCGCGTCGGAGCTTCTGCCCGGCGGGTATTCCAACACGGCCTGGGATCCGAACACGGTCTGGTGCCGCCAGGACGGCTTGGATCTCCAGAACAACCCCACATACGGCTACCTCCTCTACGATACCGACAACTGGACGTGTGGCGGTGTCGGGCCGATGCTGAGCGCCGGACGTATCCGGCAGACGGGCGGCGTCCTGAAGGGGCTCGGGCATGGTCCGCAGTTCGGCAGTTCGCACCCGCAGAAAACCCAGCCCGGCTATGGCAATTCGTATCCCGTCTCCTATCTTCTCGAAGGCGGCGTGCTTGAAGCTCGGAACGTCACCCTGGGCGATTATCAGAAAAACACGCGGCAGCCCTATGCTTTCAAGCAGACGGGTGGGCGCCTGTCGGCCTCGGTGGTCAGCATCGGCGGCGGGCGGCAGTCCAATGCGGGGACGTGGGCGGAGTATGTCCTCGGCGGCGGTACGCTTGACGTTGGCGTCGCGCAGACGGAACGTATGCGCGCCATCCAGCTTTTCGCCGCCGGCGACGATGCGGGCGGGGGCGCCGGCCTTTTCCTCCAGACGGGCGGCGTCGCGCAGGTCCATGCCGTCCGCTGGGGTGCGGGTGACGTCGACCATATCGGAAGCCCGCTTCAGAACAGCGCGGAGAGAACGCGGGCGCGGAACAGCCGTGGCTTTGGCCTCTTCGAGCTTCGGGACGGCGCATTCAACCTGGGGGCGGGTGGCTTTGGCGTGTCAAAGTGGTGGAACACGGTCGCGACGAACGCCGGCTACGCCGTGAACCTGTGGGGCGGCACGCTCGTTTCGACGGTTGATCAGACGTGCAAGCTCGCGTTGAACCTGCCACCATCCGAGACGCCCTTTACGCTCAGGACCGACGGCACATTCCGCCACCTTGCGCCGCTTGCGGGCGAGGGGACGCTCGTGAAGACGGGTGGACAGGCGCTCTACCTGACGGACGCGACGCGCTTTCGCGGCAGTCTCCGCGTCGAGGCGGGCGAGGTGTCCCTTGTCGGAAACGGCTCGTTCGAGGACCTGACGGAGGGCGCGTTTGTCTGGACGGGCGACGACGTGCAGGCGAAACAGGCGCTCGCGGACGGCGATGCGCTGAACGGGTGGACAGCGACGGACGGCCAGACGACGTTCACGCAGCTGCCGACGCCCGCGGAATCGACAGTTGCCGTGACGGCCCCGACGCTGAAGGCGGGCGACGCGGCCTTCGCGGGCCATGCGTCCGTTTCGTTCAACAGGTCGGCCCTGAAGCTCGCCGCCGAGCAGAATCCCCTTAGCGGCGTCCCGGACTTCACGGTTGCCCTCGTCTTCCGCATTAAGCAGGGGGATCTGACATGTACGGAGGAGATGGACTACGCATGGTTTTTTGCAAGCAGTCTGCTGGGAAGTTCGGAGGCGTCGATCACGCTGTCGCACACGCGGGCGGGCAACTTTTCGTCCACGCCGCGCGTCGTCTTCGGCTGCACGAGGGACCGTAAGAACGGACAGTATTTCTCGGAGCCGGACTACGACATGAACGACGGTCGTGCGCATGTCGTGGTCATTTCCTGCACGACGAACGGCGTGGCGATCACGGGCGACGGCTTCGATGGCGTGAACGACCTTCCGGCGTCCGCCACGGCGTGGTTCCGGAACTGTGCGCTCTATCTGGGCGGAAAGTGCAACGAGGACAAGTTTACGCATGTCAACCAGTTCACCTACGCCCACCTCGCGGAACTGCGACTCTACCCGAACCGGGCGCTCTCCGAGGTGGAACGCTTCCGCGTCGGTACCGCGCTCGCGCGTACGTATGGCCTGAACGAGCCGGGGACAATACGCTCCCAGGCCCGCGTGGCGGGGTTCCCGGAGGCGTCAGCCGAGCCCGAGGTGCCTGCGACGGACTATGTGTGGGATGCGGACGACCTCGCCACCCTGAAAGACGGCGGCGACCGCGCGGATGGTGCGGAGGTGACGGCGTGGCCCGTTTCGGGTACGGCGGAGGACCGCCTCGCGGCTACGAAGGCGAAGTGCAGCGGGCAGACCCTGAATGCGCCAACGTTCGTCAAGGGCGCGGCGAACGGGCACGCCGCCGTCCGTTTCGACCGGGCGCGCAAGACAGGTCTTGCCACGGCGAAGAATGAGAATCCGCTCAGCGGGGCTACGAGCTGGTCGGCGGTTGTCGTTTTCCGCACGACGGTCGACAGCGCGACGGGAACGGGCGGGGCGTCGGCTGCGGAAGTCTCGGGCGGCGAAGGCATCTTTGGTGCGCGCAATAACTCATGGGCGTGCAGCGACTGGGGGTTCTCCTGGCACCGGGAGGGCACGATCCTGGCCGCCTGGGGGTTTGGGCCGGAAAGCGGGTACTCGACAAAGCGCTGCTTCTTCAGTCGAAATCCGTTCCGCCTGAACGACGGACTGCCACATGTCGCCGTCCTCACGTGCGACGGCGCGGCGCCAATGACGCGGTATTTCGTCGATGGCCGCGAAATCGCGACTTCAACGTCAAAGGTCGATTCCCAGACGACGGAGAATGGGGGAACCCCGTTGATGTTCGGACTGCTCAACTACGGCGCTGCCTTCGGTTACTTTTCGGGCGACATTTTCGCGGCGTGCCTCTACACGCGGGCCCTGACGCCCGAGGAGTGCCGGCTGGTCTGCAACCACTACGCGACGCGCCTCGGCTTCGCTCGGAGCGGCATGATGCCGGTCGGTCTTGAGAACCTCGAGGCGACGGGCCTCGCCGCGACGAATGTTACGGTTGCCGACGGTGCGACGCTGCGTCTGCCGCGTACGGACGCAGCGCCCTATTTGGTGAGACCCGGCGTCTCGCTGAACGGCGCAGGTACGGTGAAGGGGACGGTCCGTTTCGCGTCCGGCGCTGTCCAAGTGGCGGAAGGTCCTTCCATTGAGGAAGCACGCCTCGCGCCCGGCGCGGTACTTGCGGTCGCCTATGGTACGGTTGCGTCGCTCGGCGCGACGGTCGTCGAGGGCCCCCTCTCCGTGCGCATCGAGGCGCTGCCCGCCGATGGACCGGTGCGGGCGAAAACGAAGCTCTGCACGTTCGCGTCCCTTGACGTTGCGGAGGGGGCGACGCTGACACCGGTCGGCGCGCACGTGAACGGGTCCATGTCGCTTTGCGTGGTTGACAATGACCTCTACCTCGTCGCGCAGCGCGGCCTTACGCTGATTATCCGCTAGGGAGAAAGGTGGGAGACCGCCCGCTGGGCCGAATCGCACAATCGTACCCGAGATGCGCCCGTCTCTCGCAACGGCCATGCTTTGTGCTATAATGGCGGCATAAAGAATGAGCATGTCGCTTATGAGACGTAAGAACGAGAATGTGACGGGGGGCCTCTTTGCGGCGGCGGGCGTTTCGTCCGAACCGGTCGCGATGACGGTTTCGGCGCCGCTGATCGACTCGGCCCTGGTCGCCGAATCTGCGGTCTGGCTGTCGAAGCGCGCGGTCACGCTCGGCAACCTCCTCGCCAGCGACCGTGCGGCCGAATACGTGGCGATTCTGCGCGCGTTCGCCAAACTGCGCGAGGGACACGAACCTGAGCCGCTGCATGAGTCCGTCCTGCGCGAGGTCTGCGGCGAAGACGCCTCGCCGGACGCCGAACAGCAGTTCAAGGCGTCCGTCCGCCAGCTGAAGGACTGGAAGCTTCTCACCGAACGGATTGAGAAGGAGCGTCTGCGCGGCTATCGTGACAAGCGGCGGGATAAGTTCCGCTATCGGCTGGAGGATGACGCGATTGCCTTCGTCGGCTGGCTCGAGGACCGCCATGCGAAGGACCTCTCCCCCGAAGGCGCGGACATCACCGGAAACCTTCTCGACATGCAGTGCTCGCTGCTCCACGAGCTGCGGCGCAAGCTGCGGACGGTCGATCCGGAGAAGGTCGACTACGAGTCGTCCGGCGACATCCTCTATCGCGTCGAGCAGCTGCGCCTGTATGTCGAGGCGACGGCGAAGACGCTGCAGGTCCTGAATCTGCGCCTCCTCGCGTTCGGCACGGTCTTCAAGCCGGACGAGGCGAAGGCGATCGTCGGCGAGCTCGGTGTCTTCCTCGAGCGGTTCGGACGGCGCTTCGGCGTCCTGTGCGAGGAGATTGTGACGGACCTCTTGGAACTCGGCAAGGCATCTCATGTCGGACGCTGGACCGCCTGCGTCGAGCGGCTCCGCACCGAGGCCGCACGCTTCACGCACATCTCGTCCGTTCGCGTTCCCGATCCGTTCCGCATTCTCGCGGATGCCACGGCCTTCTATGCGCCCGAGGGCAGTCTCGTTTCGCTGATGTCGCGCGTGACGGACTCGGCGCGTCGCGTCTGGGGCAAGCTGAATGCGCGTCTGCGCGAACTCGAACGGCGCAATCATCGGCTCGAGGACCTGGGGGCGCGACTCAAGGAATTTGCGCTTCTGGCGGAAGACGAGGTGCCGTCGAACTGGATGAGACGGCTTCTCGAGACGGCCTCGCTCCGCGGCGACGCGCAGATCAGTCCCGACGGCGAGAAGGTAAAGCATCCGCTTCCGAAACTCGTCGAGCGCAAGAAGCGCGAGCGCATCGTCACCTGGATCACGCCGCGGAAGGTCGGCGAGAAGGCGGACGTCCTCTCGATTGACCAGGCACGCGGCGACCGGCTCAAGGAGTGGATGAAGGCACGCGGCATCTCGCCGTCCGCGAACGAATCCGTCCGCCTGAGCGCCGGACAGTACGCGTCCTTCGACGACTGCCGCGGACTCGTCCAGCTCATCGAAAGCGTCCGTCTCGGAAATGGTGCCAAGGCCCGTCGCTATCTCGGCGTCGAAGGCCGCCCCGAATCCGCCCCCGTCGAAGTCGCCACCCCCGAAGGCGCCCTCGCCTTCGAAGATCTGACCCTCCGTGTGTATCAAGAGAAGGATCCCAAATGAAACTCGAAGCTTTGATTGAAAAGGGGGATGCGACGTCACAGCTGGTGCGGGCGACGCTTAATATTCTCTTGGAGTCGCCGTATTTCTACAAGACGGATGACGAGCGTGCGTTCCTGACTGTGATGCGGTACCGTCAGGCGTTTGCCGCGTTCTTCGAGAAGATGTTCGGTTGGACGCTGGTGATGGACGCGAAATGCATTCGCCTCTACAAGCCGAAATGGTACAACGAGGCGATCACCCAGGCGAACCGCGATCTCTTCGGCTTCACGCGCCGCGACGCCTGCATCGGTTTCCTCTTGCTCCTTGAATTCTTCGAACGCGAGGCGCGTGAGCAGGGTGTGACGACTGAGGATCGCGAAAACCTCAAGTTCCTTTTCGGCGACTGGCTTGAATATTCGGCTTTGCGGTTCCGTCAGCTCTTCCCGGACAAGACCGACGCCTATACGGACGAGAAGGTCCGCCAGATTCTGCGCGAGATCATGCCGTCCCTCGAGCGCTACCGCTTCCTGCGTAAGGTGCGTCCCTCTGCCGACGAATCGGTCGGCGAATCCGAAACGATCTACGAAGCCCTGCCCGCCATGTGGCACTACCAGGCCAACCAGCTCGTCGAGTCCGTCACGTTCGAGGAGAACCCGGCATGAAACCGTCCGAGAACTACCGCGTGACCGCCGTTCGGCTGGTCGAGTTCCATAACCTCGGGACGACGACCGTGGAGCTTCCCGAGGGCGGACACCTCTTCCTCCTGGGCGACAACGGATCGGGAAAGACGACGCTCCTTGATGCAATCCATCTCGTCCTCACCGCCGGACGGGATATGGAGTTCAATTCGGCCGCACGTGTCGCCGGGGCGAAGGATTCGGGCGGCCGCAGCTATCAGGGCGTCGTCCTCCGCTACAATGCGGTAACGGGGCGTCCCTATCGCGAGACCGGCATCACGTATGCCGCGCTGGAACTCACGTCCGATTCGGGCCGCACGCTTTCCCTCGCCGTCGGCCTTGCCGCCGAAGGCATGGACGTCGCCATCGAGCGCTGGGGCGGACTCGCCTCCGTCTCGATCGCTGACCTTCCGCTGACGGTCACGGAGAACGGACGCGAACGCGCCGCGACGCCGAGCGAATTCAAGAAAGGGATGAACGATCTCACCGGCGGCCGCGCCTATGCGCACATCAACGACTATGCGAAGACTGTCGGGGAACGCCTTTTCGGCGGCGAGGAGAAATACGCCGACGTGTGCAAGCTCCTGCGCACGGGCAAGGCCTACCGCGAGATCGCCGCGCGTGCGGCAAACTATGACGAACTCTTCCGTCAGCTCCTTGAGGATCCCTCGCGCGACACGTTCGAGCCGCTCCTCAAGGGACTTCGCGAACTCGAGGAAAGCAAGGGCAAGCTCGAACAGATCGACGAGCGCGCGAAGTACCTGACGGACCTCCAGCGCGAGAGCGACCGGCTTGCGGACCATCGCCTCGGCCTCGCGCTCGTTGCTTGGTCCGAGGCGGAAGCGATGCGCACGCGGGCGGAAGCCCAGGTGGCGCAGCTGACGGCGGCGCATGATGCCGGCGAGCAGGAAAAGGCTGCGCTCGCAAAGCAGGCCGTCGAAGCGCATGCCGAGACGGAGCGCTTGCGCGGACGCCTTGCGGAACTGCGGGCGAAGGATTCGTCCGGCCTCGTCAGACGCGAGAAAGAGGCGCGTCTTCGTCTCGAGCATGCGGCACGCCGCACGGCCGAAGCCCGCACGGTTGCCGAAACGCAGCGGATGGCACTTGTCGCCGAACAGAAGGGACTCTCCCGCGTCCAGAAGGACCGCGCCGCGCAGGCCAAGGCGTCCGGTGACTTTTTCCAGAAGCAGGCCAAGACGTCCGGACTTTCCTTCGGGACACTGACCGACGCGCTCTTTGCTGTTGCGAACGGCGTCCTTGACGTTTCGACCGAACCGGCCTTTAACGAGGCGCGGCGCGTTGTTGTCGCCAGCCGCGAGGAGCGGACGCGTGCCGCCTATGAGGCGGAACGGACCAGTGGTGCGGCACAGGAGGCTGCCGATGCGGCGTCCGTCGAGTTGAAGCGGCTGACGACGCAAGGCGAAAGCCTGCCGCAGGTTGCGGGCTTTGCGACCGTGCGCGAAGAGCTTCGCGCCGCGATGATCTCCGCCCGTCCCGTCTATGAGCTTCTCGAACCCGCGCCCGGCTGTGACGCGCGTCACCTCGCTTTGCTCGAACGGCTCCTGGGCGATGATTTCCTCGCGACGTGGCTGGTGGATGCGGACCAGGCCGATGTCGTGCGCCGTGCGGTCTGGCAGGAGGGGACCGCGGCGGCTGTGTCCGAACGCGGACAGAACGGCGCGGCCGATCCGTCCGTCCTCACGCCTTGGCTCGGCGCCTACCTGTCGTATGAGGAGTCCGATCCGGAGGCGATCCGCCTTGTCGCGGCGCAGCTGGTGGCGAAGACGGGACCGCACGACGCGGACTTCCTGTCCCTCAAGACCTGGAGCTATCGCTGCCGCGAGGGGCTGTTCTCGGACGTGAAGCCGCGGCTCATCGGACGCAAGGCGCGCGAGGCGGAGCAGTCACGGCTGGTGCGTGCGGCAGAGGCGCGCGTAGCGGAAGCGGAGCGGACGCTGAAAGCGGCGCAGAAGGCGGAGGGCGAGGCGAACCGCGCGCTCGCGTTGGCCCGTGAACTCGAGGAAAAGCTTGAAGCGGTCCGCACGGCCGATTGGCGATTGGGCGAAGACTGCCGCGCCGCGTCCTCGCGTGTGGCGCGGGCGGAGGAGAGCGCGCATCTCGCGGAGTCGCGGCTTGGTGAACAGCAGGCGGACGAAAAGCTGGTTCGAGACGAGCTGGACGACCTTCGCCTGCAGATGCGAGAGGCCGGCATTGACGAATCGCTCGAAAAGAAAGTCGCCTCCTTGGAACGCAAGGTCGCGGCAGGCGAAGATGACGAGCGTCGCATCCTCGAAGCCTTCGGCGCGGTGAAGGGACGTCTCCAGGCGTTGGCCGATCAGCAGACCGTGCGCGCTGTCGAAGCGTCGCGTGCGGCGGAAGAGGCCGCGCGGGTGGCGGCGTCACTGGCGGACAAGGTGCCGGAAGGGGAGACGGTGGCGGACCTTGTCCGTCGGACCGACGCGGACCTCCTCGCGCCGAACGCGGACTTCGCGATGCGCCGCGAGCGGCTTTACGCCGATGCCCGTGTCGCCGAGGCGACGATTGCGAACAAGATCCGCGATGCGAAGGGCGAGGCGTATTCGTTCTCGTTCGATGTGGCGAACAATATCATCGCAGACCGGCGCGGGAGCGTCTTGCGTGAGGTCATGGCGGATGAGTCGCGTCGCCTGGACGAATTGCGCGAGGTCATCGACCGTCGGAGCCGCGAGGTCTTCGAGCGCATTTTCATGGGCGAGGTCATGCAGCGGCTGTATGTCAACTATCTGCAGATCGACGGACTCGTCAAGCGGATCCAGCGCAAGCTGGCGGGACGCCGCTTCGGGTCCAACCGCTACGAATTCACGGTCGCGCCGCTGCCCGAATACGAAGGCTTCGTGGACCTCGTCCGCAAGGGACATCTCCTCGACGTGGCGGAAGGGAAGGACGAGCTCAGGACGTATCTCGAGGCGCATCGCGAGGAGATCATGAACGCGGACCTCGATACGGTGCCGCCGCTCTTCGACTACCGCAAGTGGTTCCGCTTCCAGCTGAAGGTGCTGGTGGAGAATGAAGAGGGCAAGGTGATCGACCGCAAGCTGAAGAGCATGGGCTCGGGCGGCGAGCAGGCGGTGCCGAACTATCTCCTCATCCTGACGGTGGCGGAGTTCCTCTATCACGGGAGCGAATCGTCCGATCCGCCGAAGGCCGCACCGCTTCTCTTCGACGAGGCCTTCTACGGCATCGACGCGGCGCGGCGCGATCAGCTTCTCGCGTTCGCGGATGATCTCGGGCTCCAGCTCTTCGTCTCCTCGCCCGATCAGGACGGTGTGAAGCGCGAGATCAAGCATTCGGTCTCCCTGATCGTGGTCAAGGACGAGAACCTCGACGTCCACCTGAGTCCGATCCACTGGAACAACACCCCCAGCCAAGGCGGCCTCTTTGGAGACGAAGGCCCCGCCGTGGGCATGACGGTGATGGAGGAGACGCGGTGAAAGTCGGCGTTGAGTCAGTGACCGAACTTCTGTCGGAAGCGCCGGCGCTTCGTCCGCTTTTCCTGCGGTGGGCTCGGGCGACGGTGAAGGGGAGACGGCTGCCGGAGTCGTTTACGGGACCGGCGATCGACTTCGAGGCGCAACGGCGGCTGGAGGCGCTGTTGAAGACACGGACGGGACGTACAGGGGACGGGAAGGTCTTCGGGACGTTGCTGCCGACGCTGCGCGAACCGTCCGTCTGGCAGGAAGTCGCCGCGGCGCTGGGCGTGGGCGAAGCGGTTCAGGCAAAGGCGGAAGCGGTCGAGACCTTCTTGCTTCGGCTTACGTGGCAGTACCCGGCGGCCGGATTTGCGCTGGAGGCCCTGGGCGAGTCTTCGGAAGTCGTGCGCCATCTGTCCGATTCGGGGAACCGTCCGAATTGGAAGACGCTGTTCGCATCCGTGCTGCGGATGACGCGCTGCCAGCCCGGTCGGTTGATGACGCTGTCGCAGCTGGGAGCCGACTGGTTTAACGACAGCAAGATCCTGAGGTCGGGTCCGCTGAGGAGACAGCTCGTCCTGATTGTGGCGGCATTCGCGCGGACGGCATCCGATGATGAAAAGGAAATCCTTGCGTCGTTGGGCATTGAGGCGAATCCGTATACGAGTGCGGTGACGGTTTTCGCACCGTTCGGGTTCTGGCTCGACGACGGCACGTACTTCGACTTCCCGCTGCAGCTCTACCGGAAGGGACTCGTCTGTCAGCTGCCGGCGGAGACGGTGCTGCGGATCGTGCGCATCGACTGGCGTGGGGACGAGAAGAAGATCGCGACAAGCGAGAACGCCGCGCCTCTTATCCGGTTTGTTGCGGTGGGGCGACCGGTCCTCTACACGGAAGGCTATCCCAATTGCGCGGTGCTAGAGTTGATGCGGTGCCTTTCTGGGCAAGGGCTTGTCGCTGCCCATTGGGGCGATGCGGATCTTGACGGATTGAACATTGCCGCACTGGTGCAGGACAATATGCCGGGCTCGCGCATTGTTGCGGAGGAGGTCATCGCGGTGCCAGGCTGCGTTCCGGGGATCCCTCTGACGGACGCGCAGCGGCAGCGCCTCGCGCGATTCCTGGAGCGCAATCCGGCATGTCCGTACGGGGACTGCCTCAAGATGCTGCTGGACCGCGGATGCTGGTACGAGCAGGAGTCCTTTCCGTTGGGCTGAAGGAGTGTCGTGATGAACAAGTTTACGCCAGAGAAACGCTCGAAGATCATGTCCGCGATCCGGTCGCGGGACACGCTGCCTGAGATCGTCGTCCGGAAGTGGCTTTTCGCACAGGGGTTCCGCTTCCGCGTCTGCGACAATGTGAAACATGCGATTGGAATGACGGCGGTCGTCCTGGCGGCTGCTTCGCTGCTTCGCTTCTGGTGAAAGCGTGCTGGCAATTCTGCTGACGATTTGATAGGATGAACGGATGAAACTCAAGAACAAGCTTTTGGCAATGGCGCTGGCGGGATCCGTCCTGCCGGTTTGGGCGGCGGGCGAGGCCCGGTGGATTTCCTATCCGGGCGATTACGGCATCTGGTGGGGCAACGAGCTGCAGAGCCAGCGTCTGCAGTGGGGTTCGCGCCTGACGCCGTTCTGGCCAATGTACGAACCGCATACGCGCGTTCTTTTCAGAAAGGACAACCTCGACATCCGCGAGGACGAGGAGCTTGAGGTCCGTTGCGACGGTCACGCGGCGGTCTGCTACTGGACAGACAGATACGGCTACGTCGAAAGTTCGGCGATCGACGGGAAGTTCGTGCTGCCCAAGGGTTCGCGCGGCATCGAGATTAAGATCCAGAACACGGCGCGTCCGCCGTCCGTCTGGGTGAAGGGCAAGACGCTCGTGTCCGACGGGACGTGGAATGCCGGATGGACGACGACATGGGACAAGACGGAGGACGTGCCGGTCGATTCCTCCGCGCGATTCACCGATCCGACGACGCCGCCCGGACTCGCGAAGCTGCCGGTGAAGGAGAAGCTGCCGGTGGCGACGATTCCGCTGGAGGGTCCGGCGGACGGCTTCACGCTGGCGGCGGATTTCGGCGAGGAGACCTACGGCTACCTGAAGCTGCGCGACGTGAAGGGCGCGGGCAAGGTCAAGGTCATCTACGCCGAGAGCGAAGCGGAACTGAAGGCCTTCGATCTAGCGAACACGAAGGCGGGCGCGCTGGACGGCTGGGAGATGCTGGACCTTTCCGAGACGGCTGAATTCCGCCGCGAGATCGCGCACGGCTTCCGCTATGTGAGTCTCCGGCGCGTCTCGGGCGACGTGACGGTCGGTTCGATGGCGATGGACTACGAGTGGAAGGACGTTCCGGTGCGCGGAAGCTTCCGCTGCAGCGATCCGGAGATCAACCGCATCTGGGACGTCTCCGTGCACACGCTCGAGCTCACCTGCCGCGAGGTCTTCATCGAAGGCGTCAAGCGCGACCACTGGGTGTGGAGCGGCGACGCGGTGCAGAGCTTCCTCATGAACTACTATGTCTTCGGCGATTACGACGGCTGCCGCGATACGCTCTGGACGCTACGCGGGAAGGATCCGGTGAAGGTGCATCTCAACCGCATCATGGACTACACGTTCTACTGGTTCGATGCGGTCGAGAAATACCGCCTCTATTCGGGGGACGCGAACATCGCCCGCCAGGTCTATCCTCGGATGAAGTCGCTCATGGAGTTCGCGATCGGACGCCTGGATGCCGAGGGACGGCCCGCCAACCGTCCCGGCGACTGGATGTTCATCGACTGGGCGCCGAAGCCGCTGCCGAACGAGGGTGGGGTGACGAGCTTCGAGCAGATGCTCCTCGTGCGGGCGCTCGAGGCGACGGCCTCGGTGGCGACGGAAGTCGGCGCGAGGGAGGATGCCGCGGCTTACCTGGCGCGGGCGAAGAAGCTGCGCGCGGAGATCGTGCCGCGGTACTGGAACGCCGAGAAGGGCGGACTCATGCACATGATCTACGCTGACGGCCGGACGGATCCGATGATCACGCGCTATCCGAACATGTTCGGCCTCTTCTACGGCTACTTCGACAAGGCTCAGCAGGAGAGTGTCGTGAAGAACGTCATCTTCAACGATGACGTCCTCAAGATCCAGACGCCGTACATGCGTTTCTACGAACTCGAGTCGCTCTGCGCGCTGGGCCGACAGGCAGACGTCACGAAGGAGATCAAGGTCTACTGGGGCGGCATGCTCAAGCTTGGCGCGACGAGCTTCTGGGAGCTCTACAACCCGACCGAGTCGGGTGAGCAGCACTACGCGATGTACGGGCGCCGCTTCGGCAAGTCACTCTGCCACGCGTGGGGCGCGAGCCCCGTCTATCTCCTCGGCAGGTACTACCTCGGCGTCACGCCGACCTCGCCGGGCTTCAAGACCTACGACGTGAAGCCGAACCTCGGCGGACTCGACTGGATCGAGGGCGACGTACCGACGCCGTGGGGCAGAATCCACGTCTATGCGGACAAGAATGGCCACAAGGTGACCGAGATCCGCGACTGAACGCCGGACCCTCGCCTCATTTCATCGAGGGGAGGACGATGCTGCGGAGGATGACCTTCTGAAAGAGAAGGAAGACGGCCGCTGTCGGAATCAAGACCAGAACGAAGCCGGCCATGACGCACCAGGGCTGCCCGGCGAACGTGTCCGTCGACAGTTTACAATCGCACCCCGAATCGGGCGACAGTGCCGATTCGGCTTGACTTCCGCGCCTGAATAATCTTAGAATATGCGCCCAGCGGCACATGAACAAGTTTCTCCATAGAATCCTCCAGGTCTTCTTCTTCCTTGGTTTCATTAGCATCGTCGTGACGGGCGTGATGGTCTCCTACCCGAAGTACCGACAGGCGAGCGGCCTGGCGTCCGAACGGGAGCGCATCCTCCGCCGCAGCGACGAGAAGAACCGGGAAATCGCGGAAATCCGTGCGAAACAGCGGCGGTTCAACACCGACCGCGAGTTCGTCGAGGCGCTGGCGCGCCGGAACCGGCGTGTCTTCCCGGGTGAACTCGTGTTCATCTTCGACGATTGAGCGGTGCGGTGGCGGGGGCGTTGAGATTTCTGCTGGCGGGGGCGGCGTTGCCGCTCGCATGGGGCGTGACGCGGTCGCTCGTCGATGTGATGGGTGAGATTCCGACGGAGGGAGGGGCCGTTGTGCCGCTTGGCGTGGTGGCCGTGATCGCGGGACTTGTCGCCCAGCTGGCCGTCTGGAAGTTCCTGCCGCTGCCCGTCCGGGCCTACGTCCTCGGACACGAACTCACGCACGCCCTGTGGGGACTCCTCTTCGGCGCGCGCGTCTCCAAGCTGCGCGTCGGGACATCCGGCGGATCCGTGACGCTTTCGAAGTCGAACGTGTGGATCACCCTCGCGCCGTACTTCTTCCCGTTCTACACCGTGGTCGTCGCGCTCATCGCCCTCGCCGTGCGGTGCTTCGTCTCCCCGCTCCCGATGCCGGGAGCCTGGCTCTTCGCGGTGGGGTTCACCTGGTGCTTCCACTGCTGCTTCACGATCCGCTCGCTCCTGCAGCATCAGCCGGACATCGAGGAATACGGGCGGCTCTTCTCCTACGTGCTCATCTGGATCTTCAACGTCGTCGGCGTCGCCGTGTGGATTGTCTGCACGGCGGGAATCCCCTGGACGGCCTTCGCCCGTTCGCTTCTCTCGCGTGCGGCCGGCGCCTACCTCGCCGTCGGCTCCGGCGCCGCGTGGCTCTCTGAATCCCTCCGTGCGCTTCTCCGGGGCTGAGCCTGCCTCCTGTCTGAAATGGCGATAAACCTCTACGTCCATTTCCCGTTCTGCAGGGCCAAGTGTGCCTACTGCGCGCTCCTCTCCCGCGCCGGTTCGACGGCGGCGGCACGGGCCGCGCATGTCGCGCGCGTTCTCCGCGAACTCCCGGAAGGGCCGTTCGAAACCGTCTACTTCGGGGGTGGTACGCCCGCCCTCTGCGATCTCGCACCGCTTCTCGCCGCGCTGAAGCCGCGCCTTGCGCCGGGTGCCGAGTTCACCGTGGAACTCCACCCGGCAGATGTGGCGGCTGCCCTTTTGGACACGTTGCGCCACGGTGGCGTGAACCGCATTTCCCTCGGCGTGCAGAGTTTCGACGACGCGGCGCTCGCGGCGATGGGGCGCGGGCATACGGCATGTGAGGCCGAGGCGGCCTTCCGCCGTGTCCAGGCCGTCTTCCCGAATGCCGGCCTCGACCTCATCGCCGGTTGGCCGGGGACGGCGGAGACCTCCTGGCGTACGACGCTCGCGCGCGCCCGTGCGCTTGAACCCGTCCACATGAGCTGCTACACGCTCATCCGCGAGCCGAAGACACGGCTCGACCGCGCGGTTCGCGCGGGACGGCTTACACTGCCGGACGACGAAGCCGCGCTCGGGCAGATTGCCGCCGCCCACGAGGTCTTCGCCGCCGCCGGGCTCGTCCGTTATGAAGTCTCGAACTACGCGAAGCCCGGCTTCGCCTGCCGTCACAATTCCGCCGTCTGGCGTGGCGAGGACTACGTCGGACTCGGCGAGGGCGCGCATGGCCGCCTCGGCCTCACGCGAACAGTCGGCACCGCCACGGGCTATGAAACGACGGCGGTCACGGAACGGGAGGACGCCTTCGAGCGTGCCGTCCTGGGGCTGCGCACCGCCGCCGGACTCGACCTCGCCGACGTTGCGCGTCGCCACCCGCTCCTCGCGCCGTACCTCCCCGCCTGGCACACGCGCCTGATGGCGCTCGTCGCGCCCGGCATCCTGTCTGTTCCTACCCCCCGCCGCTTCGTCCCCACGGCGCGCGGCTTCGAGGTCTGCGACGCCGTCATGGCCGAACTCGCCCCTGATGAAACGTGAGCGGGACAAAAAGCCTAATTCCCACTCCCCAACCACCAAGCCCCAGACGTATGCTATACTATTCCGCCATGAGACAGACCCTTCTGATTCTTGCCACGGTCGCGTGCGCCGCGCTGACCGGATGCTTCGACAACCACGGGCGTCCGCAGGATGCGACGCCCGTCACCTCCCTTGCGGCGCTTGCCGCCACGAACCGCGCCGAAGTCGTGCGCCTCTATCTGCGCGGCGGCGCGGAGCCGCTGGCGAAGGGGGCCCTGGCGGACCTCCCCCGTTTGCGCGAGCTGGACCTCTCGGAGCGCGCGCTGGCGGCGGTGCCGGAGGAGGTCTTCGCGCTTCCGTCGCTGGAACGGTTCTGGTTCGCTCGCAACCAGTTGGCGGAATGCCCCGCCGCGCTCGCGAAGCTGCCCGCGCTCACGTACCTGAACCTGGACGGCAACAGGCTGACGGCGGTGCCGGAGGCGCTGGGCGACGCCGCGCGTCTGCGCTACCTGCGGCTCAACGAGAACCAGCTCGCGGACCTTCCGGCGGCGTTGGGGAGGCTGAAGGAGCTTCGCCGCTTCTACGCGGTGCGCAACAGGCTGACGGCGGTGCCCGCGTTCCTGAAGGAGTGTCCGCTGGTCGAGGACGTCATCCTCGACCACAACGCAATCACCGAGGTGCCCGCGTGGCTGACGGCGCTGCCCGCGCTGCGGAGCGTGTCGCTGACGGGGTGCCGCATCGCGAAACTCCCGGATGATTTGTCCGGCTGGCGGAAGCTGGAGGCGCTGTCGCTCGCGGGGTGTCCGATCCCCGCCGACGAGATGAAGCGCATCCGGAAGGCGCTCGGTGACGACGTGGCCGTCACCTTCTAGCGCGATGCGGGCACAGGAACGACTGAAGGACCTTGCGGAGGCGCCCCTTGGGCGTCTCCTTGTGCGTTTTTCGTGGCCCGCGCTCGTCTCGATGTCGTTGAACGCGCTCTACGCGATCATCGACCGCGTGTACGTCGGGCATGGGTGCGGCCAGGACGCGATGGCGGGCATCACGCTCGCGTTCCCGATCATGATGTTGTTTGGCGCGTTCGGCGTGTTCGTCGGCGCGGGGCACGCGGCGCTCCTCTCGATCAAGCTCGGGGAAGGGGACCGCACCGCGTGCGAGAAGATCCTCGGGGAACTCGTGGCGTTCAAGCTCGCGTTCTTCTGCGTGCTGCCGCCGCTCGTCTTCCTCTTCCTCGACCCGATCCTGCGTGCGACGGGCGGGGACGGCGTGACGCCCGGCGCGCTCGAACAGGCGAAGGTCTACCTGCGCATCGTCCTCTTTTCGCACGTCTTCTCCCATCTCGCCTACGGCCTTTCCGCCACGATGCGCAGCGAGGGGGCCGTGGTGCCGTCCATGATGTGCATGGTGGTGGGCTTTGGCGTGAACCTGGTGCTGGACCCGATTTTCATCTTCGGGTGCGGAATGGGCGTGGCGGGGGCGGCCTGGGCGACGGTGATCGCCATGCTCGTCTCCTGCCTGTGGGCGTTCGCCTACTACCGTCCGGGGCACAGCGCGGTGCGGCTGAGGCTGCGCCGGATCGGCTTCTACCGGGCCTATGCGGGGCGGGCGGCGGGCATCGGGCTTTCGCCGGCCCTGCAGCAGCTGATGGGGAGCCTGATCAACGTTTCGATGCAGATCGCGTTCGCGAAGTGGGCGGTTGACAGGGCATCCGCCACGACGCAGATCGCCTCGCTCGGCGTCTTCCAGATGGTGATGATGCTTTTCTTCATGCCCATCCTTGGCGTCCAGCAGGGACTCGCTCCGATCATCGGCTACTGCTGGGGCGCCCGCAGCTACGCGCGCGTGCGGCGCGTGCTGCTGCTCGGCCTCGCCGTGACGACCGCCTGCTGCACGTTCGCCGCGCTCGCGCAGGTGCTCGTGCCGGAGCCGATCGTGCGGATCTTCACGGACGGCGCCGACCGGGCCTTCCTCGCCCTCGCGGCGGGCGACCTGCGGCTCGCGAACTGCATGCTCTGGTGCATCGGGCTCAACGTGGTGGCGACCACCTACTTCCAGTCCATCGGGCACCCCTGGACGGCGACCTTCCTCTCGATGCTGCGCCAGTTCCTCTGTCTGCTGCCCTGCGTGTGGATCCTGCCCTGCTTCTTCTCGGACCATACGTTCGCGATCTGGGTCTCGCTGCCGATTTCGGACGTTCTTGCCTTCTTCGCGACGATTCCCCCGTTCCTGCTCCATCTCCGCTTCCTCGGTCGGGTCGGCCGACGGGTGGCGAAGAGAAGCGTGGCATGAAGGCGTTGATTCTGACGGGCTCGGGCTGGAAGGAATCCTCCCCGCTATCTGGCGGGAGGCGTCGTGGAGGGCGAATGGGACGACGAGGTTGTCATCTAGACGGGAGGGACGCAATTCATTGTGTCGTGTCGCTGAAACCTAAAACCTAGAACCTCAAACCCTAAAACCTAAAACCTAGAACCTCAAACCTAATAAAGGCATTTTAGGGGGTCACAAGCCGCCCTCTTTTTGCTATCATATCCAGACAAGTTCAGGAGATACTGCATCATGTCTGATTGCTGCGTTTTTGCGGGCCAAGGGGCCCAGGTGCCCGGAATGGGCAGGGATTTCGCCGAGGCGGACGCCACGGCGATGGAACTGTTCGACAAGGCGAACGCCGTCCTCGGCTTCGACCTGAAGACGGTCTGTTTCGAGGGACCGGCCGAGGCGCTGACGAAATCCAACGTCTGCCAGCCCGCCATCTTCGTGACGAGCTACGCCGCCTACCTCGCGCTCCAGAAGAGGCGCGCGACGCCGTTCGCGGCGGCGGCCGGCCTCTCGCTCGGCGAATGGGGCGCGCTCTGCGCGGCGGGCGTCCTCGACTTCGACGCGACGTTGACGGTGCTGGAGGCGCGCGGCCGCTTCATGCAGGAGGCGTGCGAGGCCACGCCGAGCGGCATGATCGCCATCGTGGGCGCCTCGCCCGCGCAGCTGGACGAGCTGTGCGCGAAGACGGGCTGCACGCCCGCGAACATCAACTCGGCGGCGCAGGTCGTCCTCTCCGGCGACAAGGCGCAGATCGCGGCGGCTGCCGCGACGGCGAAAGAGCTTGGCATCAAGCGCGCGATTCCGCTCGCGACGGCGGGGGCGTTCCACTCGAAGTTCATGCAGCCGGCGCGCGAGAAGCTCGCGCCCGTCCTCGACGGCATCACGTTCCACGCACCGAAGATCCCCGTGATCTCGAACGTGACGGGAAGGGTCCATTCCTCCGATCCCGCCGAGATCAAGGACGTGATGCTCCGCCAGGTCACCGAGACGACGCGGTGGGCGGACGACATCGCGGCGGCGAAGGCGCTGGGCTGCACGCGGTTCATCGAGTTCGGTCCAGGCAAGGTGCTGTCGGGCCTCATCAAGAAGATCGACGCCGCGCTCACGACGCTCAACGTCTCCGATCTGGCGACGCTGGACGCAACCGTGTCCGCACTGTAAGGTCATTTAAGGAATAGGAGTTGAAAATGGGTAACTTGGACGGTAAGGTCGCCATCGTCACCGGTGCGGGGCGTGGCATTGGCCAGCAGATCGCGAAGACGCTCGCCGAGGCGGGCGCCAAGGTCGCGGTGGTGGATCTCCAGGCGGATTGGTGCCGGGAGACCGTCGATCTCGTCGAGGCGGCCGGTTCGACAGCCCTCGCGCTCGGCTGCAACGTGGCGGAGAGCGCCGAGGTCGATGCGTGCGTGAAGCGCGTCATCGAGGCGTTCGGCACCGTGGACATCCTCGTGAACAACGCGGGCATCACGAAGGACGGCCTTCTCATGCGCATGAGCGATGCGGACTGGGACGCCGTGCTGAACGTCAACCTGAAGGGCACGTTCCTCTTCACGCGCGCCGTCGCGCGCCCGATGATGAAGAACAAGGACGCCGACGGCACGCAGCTCGGCGGCGTGATCATCAACCTCGCCTCCGTCGTCGGCATCATGGGCAACGCCGGCCAGGCGAACTACACGGCCTCGAAGGGCGGCGTGATTGCCCTCACGAAGACGACGGCCAAGGAACTCGGCTCCCGCAACGTGCGCTGCAACGCCGTCGCGCCCGGCTTCATCCAGTCCAAGATGACGGACGTGCTGCCGGACGACGTGAAGAAGGCGTACATGGACACGATTCCGCTGAAGCGCTTCGGCACGGCCGAGGACATCGCCAAGTGCGTCGCGTTCCTCGCCAGTCCCGACGCCGCCTACATCACCGGGCAGATCATTTCCGTCAACGGCGGCATGATTGGCTGATTTCGCAGTTCTTTTGCAGATATGGGAAAATTCGGGCGAGCGGGCATTTGCCCCCTTGCATGAATCACTCAGTTTTAGTACACTAACTGTTGTTCCAACCATAAGGAGAAAACAAATGGCAGGTAAGCTTGAAGATCGCGTGAAAGAGATTATCGTTGACCAGCTCGGCGTCAATGCGGAGCAGGTCAATCTGGAGGCGTCGTTCATCGACGATCTGGGCGCGGACTCGCTCGACTCCGTCGAGCTCATCATGGCTTTTGAGGAAGAATTTGGCGCGGCGATTCCCGAGGAGGATGCCGAGAAGCTCACGCACGTGGGCAAGGTCATCGAATACCTCAAGAGCAAGGGTTACGGCGACGACGGTTCGGCGCCGGCCAAGTAAGGAAACGGACCATCCGTTCAGGAAGAGAAGGGACAGGCCCGCGGCTTGCCCCTTCTCTTTGTTTAGGATGAAGAACGAACGCCCGAGCGAGGAACTGAACAGGCGGAACGCGGCTTTCGACAACAGGCTGCGTCCGGAGCAGTTCGCCGATTTCGTCGGCCAGCGGAAGATCCGCGACCGGCTGGAGCTTGCGGTCGAGGCCGCGAAGGACCGGGGGGAGACGCTGGACCACGTGCTGTTCTCGGGTCCGCCCGGTCTCGGCAAGACGACGCTCTCGTACATCCTCGGCGACGCGATGGGCGTCCACGTGAAGACGACGAGCGGGCCCGTCCTCACGAAGCCGGCGGACCTCGCCGGACTCCTGACCTCCCTGGAGGCGGGCGACATCGTCTTCATCGACGAGATCCACCGCATGGCGAAGACGGTGGAGGAATATCTCTACTCCGCGATGGAGGACTTCGCGATCGACATCCTCATCGACCAGGGGCCGAACGCCCGCAGCGTGCGTCTGGAACTGCCGCGCTTCACCCTCGTGGGCGCGACGACGCGCATCGGCCTCATCGCCGCGCCGCTCCGCGCCCGCTTCGGCCTCGTCAACCGCCTCAGCTACTACGAGCCGGCGGAGCTTGCGGCCATCGTGACGCGCTCGGCGGAAAAGCTGAACGTCGGCATCGATCCCGACGGGGCGCTGGAGATCGCGGCCCGTTCGCGCGGGACGCCGCGCATCGCCAACAATCTGCTCCGCCGCGTGCGGGACTACGCGCAGGTGCGGGCGGGCAACCACATCACGAAGCAGGTTGCCGTGGAATCCCTGTCCCTCCTGGAGATCGACCCGCAGGGGCTCGACGAAATGGACGTCAGGATCCTCGAAACCATCTGCGTGAAGTTCGGGGGCGGTCCCGTCGGCCTCTCCACCATCGCCGTGAGCGTGGGCGAGGAGCCGGACACGATCGAGGAGGCCTACGAGCCGTTCCTGATCATGGAAGGGTACCTCGACCGGACGCCCAAGGGGCGTGTCGCGACGGATCTTGCCTGGCGGAAACTCGGCCTCGGAAAAGAACCATGAAGAAGACGCTTCACCGGCTCACCGCATGGACGGTGGGCGTTTTATTTTTCCTCGCGGCGTACGGCGGCGAACCGGCGGCGGCAACCGACCTCGTCCTCTCCAACGCCTCCCTGCGTGTGGCCTTCGACCGGCGGACGGCGGCGTTCACGGTGACGGATGTGCGGAACGGACGCCTCTGGCGGCAGCTGCCGCAGGAGGGGGCGAAGGTCGCGGACGTGACCGCCGTGCGGACATCCGAAACCGCCCTCTCGTTTGCGTTCCGTGCGCCGGGGGCCGTCGATGCCCTGCAGGGGCGCCTGCTGCTGGAAGGGGCGGAGGTCGCCGTGACGCTGGAGGCCCCCGCCGGACGGCGCCTCGTCCGTCCGCTGGCCTACCCCTTCCCCTTCGCGGCGCGGCGCGGCGCGCGCGTCCTGCTGCCGAACGGCTGCGGATACGCCTTCCCGGTCGAACAGGCGGATCTCGGCACGACGGCGTTCGACAGCATGTCGCTCTGGTCGCGGGAGATGAAGATCAGCGCGTGGGGGCAGTACGCCGAGACGGCGACCCCGGACGGCGAACTTGTCGCCGTCGGCGGGGTTCTCGCCCTCGTCGAAACGCCCGCGAACGCGAAGGTCGCGTTCCCCGTGCGCGCGAACGGCCTCCGCCAGGCGGGCATCGTCTGGCAGGGTGAGGACGGGGCGTTCGCCTACGCGCGCACGATCCGCTATGCGTTCTTTGCGCAGGGCGGTCCGATGGAGATGGCCCGGCGCTGCCGGGAGGAGATGAAGCGGCGGGGGCTGCTCGTCCCGTTCGCCGAGAAGCGCGCGCGCCATCCGAAGCTCGCGCCGGCCTACGACCTCCTCGCCGGGGCGCCGATCGTCTGGTACTGGGAGATCGCGGGGGACAAGCCCGCCGTGGCGCGCCGCCTCCGGGAGCTGGGATTCGCGAACTTCGTCTTCAGCGGCATCACGCGGCGCGACCTCGGAGCGTGGATCACGCCGGAGGAGGTGCGGGCGATCGCGCAGGTCCCCGGCGTCCTGCAGACGGAATACGACATCTACACGGATCTCATGGAGCCGGCGCTGCTCGACCGGATCGACTGCGTGCGGCCCCACTGGCCCGTCGACGCCTGGGACCGCGACGACATCGTGCGCGCCGCCGACGGCACGCCGCAGCGCGGTTGGAAGGTCGCCCTCAAGGACGATCCCGCGAAGCCGGTCGTCGGCTGCGCCCGCCTCTGCGAGGCCCGCGCCCCCGCCTACATGCGCGCGCGCATCGCGAAGCGCCTTGCCGAGGCGCCCCAGTACGGCGCGCGGTTCTTTGACGTGACGGGCACCGGCGTGGGCGACTGCCACAACCCGAAGCACCCGCTCACGCGCCGGACGAGCGTGCTGGCGCGACGGCGGATGTTCGCGCTCGCTGCAGACGAATTCAACCTCCTCTGCGGCACCGAGGACGGCCTCGAATGCTACGTGCCCGAATGCGACTACTTCGAGGGCAACTTCTCGGCCGCGCCCTACCGCGTGGACGGCGGGCGGTATATGTGGAAGATCTACGACGAGACGCCCCCCGTCATCGCGCGCGCGCTCGACCCGGCGATGCGCGTACCGTTTTGGGAGATGGTCTTCCACGACTGCGTCGTCTCCACCTGGTACTGGACCGACTACAACAACAAGTTCACGCGGGATTGGTGGCGGCACGACCTCCTGAACGCCGTCACGGGCACGCCCCCGATGTACCTCTTCACAAAGCCCGTCTTCGAGGCCATCCAGACCCAACTGGCGACGTCGGTGCGGGTGACGACGCCCGTCGCGCGCGCGACCTTCGGCGTGCCGATGACGGACTACCGCTGGCTCACGCCGGACCGCCTTGTGCAGCAGAGCGCGTTCGCGAACGGCGTGCGCGTGACGGTGAACTTCGGCGAAAGGCCGTTTACGATGCGGGACGGCTTCACGCTCGCCGCGCGCGGCCACCGTTTTGAGGGAATAAGGGAATAGAGGAGCAACTTCATGAAGCGACTGGGACTGTGCGCCGTGGTGGCGATCGGCATGTTGGCGGGCGCGGCGGATCTTCCGCAGGGCGTCTCGTTCGCGGAGGACGGCGCGTTCCGCATGGGGCAGACGCAGGTCGGCGTGCGCATCGTGCCGTCCGAGGGCTGGCGCGCGCAGTACCGCAACGGCGCGTTCAGGATCCTGCGCAGGGAGGCGACCGCCGCGCGCCGGACGCTGCTGGCGGAACTGCCGCAGGCCGGCGGCCTCGCGGAGCAGGAGATCGCCGCGCAGCCGGACGGTTCGGCCGCCTTTTCGTTCACGGCGTCGTTCACGAACCGCCCCGCCTTCCTCGCGGCCTTTATTGAAATCCGGATGTCGACGCAGCTGAAGGGCATCGAGGTGGACGGACGCCCCGTCGCGTTCCCGGCGGAGGCGGGCGGGGCCGGGCTCGGATCCTTCCCGCGCGTCGGCTCCTTCTCCGTGATGGCCCTCGACGGCACGAAGACGACGTTCACGGGTTCGTTTCCGCTCACGCTGCAGGATAGCCGCGTCTTCGGCGAAACCTGGTTCGAGGCACGCATCCCGCTCCAGCGGCGGGAGGGTGCGGACGGTGGCGTGTCGCTCACGCGCGCGTTCTCCTTCTCCTGCGTGAAGGCGGCGGCGAACGGCCTTTCGTTCTTCCAGTGGGGGAAGGGCCTCCCCGTCTACACGAACACCGTCTTCCACGAGGGCCCCGAATGGGTGAAGGTCGACTTCGCCCGCACGACGACGCCTGGTTCACCGCTCGACTTCTCCTTCCTGCAGGACGCCCCGGCGGGCAAGCACGGCTTCCTCACGCGCGGCGCCGACGGGCGCGCCGCCTTCACGGGGAAGCCCGGCATGCGTCCCCGCTTCTACGGCGGGAACTTCGCCTGGGACGCCTCGCTCCTCGACAAGGACGTCAGCGCGCGCGTGGCGGCCGAGATGCCGCGCCTCGGCTACAACCTCGTGCGCGCGCACCAGCACGACACGAAGTTCCTCCCGAAGGGCGCCGCCGACTCCGCCGCGCTCGACCCCGCCGCGCTCGACCGCTGGGACTGGTTCGTCTACTGCATGAAGTCGAACGGCGTCTACTTCACGACGGACTGCTATTCGAGCCGTGCGTTCCTCCCGACGGACGCGGGGCTTGCGTCCTACGCGGGCCCGCTGCGCGCGATGAAGGAGGCGCTCTTCGAGACGCCCGCCGCGCTCGCGAACTGGAAGCTCTTCACACGTCGCCTCCTTACGCACGTCAATCCCTACACGGGCCTCGCCCTCGTGGACGACCCCGCGCTCGTCTGCCTGAACCTCGTGAACGAGGAGAACGTGCCCGACGCGAAGCGGCAGATGGAAATCCACCGCGAGCAGCTGCGCTTCCTGCGCGAGGATCTGAAGGTGAAGTGCCTTCTCACCTCGCTCAACTACGAATCCCAGCCGGACCTCGTCGTGCGCCGTTCCCTCTTCGACGTCGCCGACCTCCACATGTACTTCTCGCACCCCAACTCCGACGGGAAGAGGAACTGGTACAGCGGCGTCTTCGCGTCGCAGTTGACGGGCCGTTGGCCGGGGGGCATCTGGGGGAAGCAGTTCCCGAGCCGCATCTGGGGGATGCCCGTCCTCACGACCGAGTTCCGCCACTGCTGGCCGAACGTCTTCCGCTGCGAGGCGGGCCCGATGATCGGCGCCTACGGGGCGTTCCAGGACTGGGACGCGCTCGTGGGCTACGGTTACGCGGAGGGGGCGGCGAGCCTGGGCGCGCGGAACTTCAACGCGAACCCCTTCGACACGTGCAACGATCCGTTCGCGCTCTTCGGCGAGAAGATTTCCATCCTCATGTTCCGGCGCGGGGACGTACGGCCCGCGCGGCACAAGGTGTGCGTGACCGTGCCGCGCACGCTCGTCGACCTGCCGCCGGTGAAGCGCCCGCATGCGTTCCCGGATCCGGTCTGCTCGCTCGGACTCCTGACGGGCGTGGGGAGCGCGGTCGAACGCGCGCCGGAGGGGATGGACCAGGTGCTTCCGCTCGCCGGGGCGGCCGCGCCGAAGGGGCTTGCGGGCGACCTCCTGAAGACGGCGGCAAACGGCGTGTGGCGCGGCGACACGGGCGAGACCGTGCTGGATACGCGCGCGCAGACGCTTCTCGTCTCGACGCCGCGCACGGAAAGCTGCACGCTCGCGGAAGGCGCGCTCGCCGGGGCGTTCCTGCGCGTCTCGGATATCCGCCATCCCACGACCGTGAGCGCACACGCGCTCGACGGGAAGCCGCTTGCGGAAAGCCGCTCCGTCCTCGTCTTCCACCTGACAGACAGCGCGAACGACGGCGAGTCGTTCACGGATCTCACGATGCGCCATCCCGTCGCGCGCGGGAAGGGTCCGATGCTCGTGCGGCGCGACACGGCGCGCGTGGCGTTTCCGGCGGGCTTCACGGTGACGGCCCTCCGCTGCGACGGCAGTGCGGCGGGTATGCTCGCCCCCGACGCGGACGGCGCGTTCACCCTGCGCACGGACGCCTACCCCGGCGCCGTCCTCGCGTACCACCTCACGCGCGCGGAGTGAGCCGTCGCCGCCCCTCGCGGCCTACGGCCTCGCGCCCTCCGTCAGCCCACCACGGGAGGGACGCGCTTGTCGCGTCCGCGCCCTCCGGCCGGTCAACACGGAGCGCGCGGAGACACGAGGGGGCGCGGACGCGACAAGCGCGTCCCTCCCGTGGTGGCGCGGACGCAATGAATTACGTCCCTCCCGTGGTGGGCGCGGACGCGACAAGCGCGTCCCTCCCGTGCGTGTCCTTACTTCTTTGGCCAGAAGACGTCGGTGTACTTGGAGGGGATGCCCACCTCGTCCTTGTTGAAGCAGGCGGCGAGGATCTGCCAGCCGAGGTCGAGGGCGTCGATGAGCTCGATGTTCACCGAGAGGTCCATCATCTTCTCCTCGAAGAGCGCGCCGTACTTCAGGAGCTTCCGGTCCCAGTCGCTCATCTTGAAGCCCATGGACTGCTTTTCGACCGTCTCCTTGTAGGAGGCGTAGAGCTTGATCATGGCGTCCATGATCGTGCGGTGGTCGTAGCGGGTGGTGTTGCTGCGGCGGAGGAGGTCCTTGTCGGTGATCTCGGCCCCGGCCTGGTCGAGCACCTTGTCCATGAGGTAGGAGCGCTGGTCGGGGCAGGAAGGGTCGACGCCCTTGTTGACCTGCTGCTTGAGGCGCGAGAGCGAGCCGAAGGGCTCGATGCGGCCGTTGCGGAGGTAGAACTGGCCCTCGGTGATGTAGCCCGTGTTGTCCGGGACGGGGTGGGTGACGTCGTCGCCCGGCATGGTGGTGACGGCGAGGATCGTGATGGAGCCGGCGCCGTCGAAGTCCACGGCCTTCTCGTAGCGGGCGGCAAGCTGCGAGTAGAGGTCGCCGGGGTAGCCGCGGTTCGAGGGGATCTGCTCCATCGTGATGGCGATTTCCTTCATCGCGTCCGCGAAGGAGGTCATGTCGGTGAGGAGGCAAAGGACGTCCTTGCCTTCGAGGGCGAACTTCTCGGCGACGGCGAGGGAGACGTCGGGGACGAGCATGCACTCGACGGTGGGGTCGGCGGCGGTGTGGACGAACATGACGGTCTTCGAGAGCGCGCCGTTCTGGTCGAGGGTCGAACGGAACTTGAGGAATTCGTCGTACTTGAGGCCCATGCCGCCGATGACGATCACGTCGGAGTTCGCCTGGAGGGCGATGCGCGCGAGCAGTTCGTTGTAGGGCTCGCCGGCACGGGCGAAGATCGGGAGCTTCTGCGAGACGACGAGCGAGTTGAAGAGGTCGATCATCGGGATGTTCGTGCGGACCATGCGGCTCGGCATGATGCGCTTGGCCGGGTTGACGGAGGGCTGGCCGATCGGAATCTGGTTCTCGGTGATTGCGGGGCCGCCGTCGCGGGGCTCGCCCGTGCCGGTGAAGGCGCGGCCGAGGAGGGCGTCGGAGAAGGGCACCTTCATCGTCTCGCCGAGGAAGCGCACGGAGGCGTCGGTGTCGACGCCGCGCGCGCCGGCGAAGATCTGGAGCGTGACGTTCGGTCCGTCGAGCTTGATGACCTGCGCGAGCGACGTGCCGGCGCGGGAGTGGACCTCCGCGATTTCGCTGTACTTCACGCCCTCGGCGCGAAGCGTCGCGATGGAGCCGGAAAGCGCGTCGATGCGATGGTAGACCTTTGAGTTGAACATGCTGGTACTCCTTGCAAAAAACGGGAGGTATTGTAGCACAATTGCCGACGGGAGGAAATTGGAAGTTGTCGCTGGCATGTCTGCGACGCTCTGGTATAATATGTGCCACCATGAAAGCCACAACAGTTGGCCGCGAGGGCGGCTATCGATGTGTCGTCTGCATCAAGCAGGTCCCCGACACGAAGCAGATTTCCGGCGCGGCGATGAAGGCCGACGGAACCGTCAACCGGGCCGCGCTGCCCGCCATCTTCAATCCCGAGGACCGCAATGCCCTTGAGGCGGCGCTGCGCGTGCGCGAGGCGTGCGGCGGCACCGTCGCCGTCGTCACGATGGGCCTCCCCGCCGCCTGCGCGATCCTGCGGACGGCCCTGATGTGCGGCGCCGACGAGGCGTATCTGCTGACGGACCGCCGGGCCGCCGGGTCGGACACCCTGGCGACGAGCTACCTCCTCTCCCAGGCCGTGCGCACGCTCAAGCCCGACCTCGTCTTCTGCGGCCGCCAGGCGATCGACGGCGACACCGCGCAGGTCGGCCCCCAGATCGCCGAAAAGCTCGGCTTCCCCGCCCTGACCTACCTGACCGGCATCCGGATGGACGGCGACTACGCGATCGCCACGCGCGACATCGGCACGGGCGTCGAGACCGACCACGTGAAGCTGCCGGCCCTCTTCACGGTGACGGACGCATTCGGCGAGCTGCGTCCGCCGAACGTCCGGCGCGTGATGAAGTACAAGAAGGCCAAGGCGCCCGTCGAAAACGGCGGCGTCGCGCTGGAGGGCGACCTCGCCATCGGCCAGCTCACCTGCGACGACATCGGCGCGGAGACATGCCGCTGCGGCTTCGCGGGCTCCCCCACGAACGTCAGCCGGATCGTCTCGGTCGTCCTCGCGGGCGGCGACTACAAGGAGGTGGCGCCCGACGAGGCCGGCATCGGGGGGCTCGTCGCGGAACTTGTCGCCGACCATACGATTGGCTAAGGAGAGAAGAGATGGCTTGTGATCGAAGCAAGGGCAAGGTGTGGGTCTTCGCCGAACAGGAAGACGGAAAGCTGAGTGACGTGCCGCGCGAACTCCTCGGGAAGGGACGCGAACTCGCGGATCGGCTGGGCGTGCCGCTTGCGGCCGTCTTGATGGGCGCGGACGTTGCGCCCCTCTGCGACGAGCTTTTCGCGGCGGGGGCGGACCGGGTGCATCTCGTCGAGGATGCCGCGCTCCGTGTCTTCCGCGGTGCGGCCTACCGTCCGGCGTTCGTGGCGCTCGTCAAGGAATGCGCGCCGCAGATCGTGATCTTCGGCGCCACCCACATGGGGCGCGACCTCGCGCCCGCCGTCGCGTCGGCGCTGCGGTGCGGTCTCACGGCGGACTGCACGGACCTTCGGATCGGCGACTACACGGACTGCAAGACGAAGGAGACCTTCACCAACGTCCTCCAGCAGATCCGCCCGGCGTTCGGCGGCAACATCATCGCGACGATCGTCAATCCACGCAACTGGCCGCAGATGGCGACGGTGCGCGAGGGCGTGATGAAGCCGCTGGCGCCGCAGCCGGGGCGCACGGGCGAGATCGTGCGGCACGCCGCGCACCTGGACGGCGTCGAGATCCCCGTGGAGGTGCTGGAGATCGTCCGCCGTCACGCCACCGTCAACCTCAAGGGCGCGCGCATCATCGTCGCCGGCGGCGCGGGCGTGGGCTCGAAGGAGAACTTCCAGCAGCTCTACGCGCTTGCGGACGCCCTCGGCGGCGCCGTGGGCGCGAGCCGCGCGGCCGTGGACCTCGGGTACTGCGAGCACGAGCGCCAGATCGGCCAGACGGGCGTGACGGTGCGCCCGGCGCTCTTCATCAGCTGCGGCATCTCGGGCGCGGTCCAGCACCTCGCGGGCATGCAGGACGCGGCGAAGATCATCGCGATCAACACCGACCGGAACGCGCCGATCTTCAAGGTCGCGCACTACGGCATCGTCGGCGATCTCAACGTCGTCGTCCCCCGGCTCATCAAGGCGGTGCGCGGCTGAGCGCGGCCTCGGCCGCCAACCTGCCACTGCAACCTTCAACCTTCAATCCTTCAACCTTCAATCGAGGCTTTCGGCAATGTGGAAAATGTTCGCTTTTACGGCTGTGGCGGGGACGCTGTGTGCGGCGCCGCTTGAACTGGGCATGGGCATGAACGGCGACGTGCGCGTGGGCGACACGGGCGCGCGCCTCGCCCTGGCGATCCACCATGCGGGCTGGTCGGGCACGTCGAAGGGCGCCCGGCGCGACTTCGCCTTCCCGGACGCCGCGACGGGGACGGCCACGTTCGACTTCTTCACGGACAGGGAAGGGGTGACGTGCGCCCACGGCCGCACGACGCTGCTCGCGGCCGCCGACGGGCGCGCCGTCCTCGACGCCTCGGTGACGAGCGACCGCGACCAGACGCCCGAACTCGTCGTGCTCACGCTCACGATGCCCTGCGAGACGTTCGCCGGAAGCGCGTGGAAGACGTCGGGCGGGGCGTCCGGCACGTTCGCGAAGGCGTGGGACGGGAAGTCCATCGGCGTCTGGAGCGGCACGGCCGGCTGGATCGAGTTTGCGCCGCCCGGGCGCGACGCCTTCCGCCTCGTCTTCCCCGGCGGCGCGCGCCTCCACATCCAGGACGACCGCAAGTGGGTGCAGACGATTTCGCTGCGGATCTCGGCCGACGGCGGCCGCGCGTTCAACAAGGGGGACCAGCGCGCGTTCCTCTGCCTCGTCGCGGCGAAGGACGGCGTGAAGGTGATGATCGACAAGCCCGTTGTCGTGAAGGCGGGGCCGGACTGGATTCCGCTCGACTACCGCAAGGACATCGAGGCGGGCAGCGCGCTCGACTTCTCGAACCAGGGCCTGCAGGACGCCCCCGCCGGCAAGCACGGCTGCCTGAAGGCCGTCAACGGGCACTTCGAGTTCGAGAACCTGCCCGGACGGAAGCAGCGGTTCTACGGCGTCAACCTCTGCTTCGACGCGAACTTCCCGGACCACGACCTTGCCGACCGGCTCGTGACGCGCCTCGTGCGCCTCGGCTACAACACCGTGCGCATCCACCACTACGAGTCCGCCAACGGCGCGGTGAAGGGCGCGGCGGACGGCCTCGCGCTGAACGCCGAGCGGATGGACCGCCTCGACTACCTGCTTGCGAAGTTCTACGAGAAGGGCGTCTACGTGACGACCGACCTCTTCACCTGCCGTCCCGTCGCCTGGCGCGCGATCGGCATCGACCGCGACGGCCGCGTCGACCAGCAGGTCTACAAGAACCTCATCCCCGTCCACGAGGGCGCCTACCAAAACTGGGCGACGTTCGCGAAGAACCTCCTCACGCATGTGAACCCCTACACGGGGCGCGCCTACAAGGACGAGCCCGGCCTGCCGCTCATCTCGCTCATCAACGAAGGGCATCTCACCTGGTGCTGGCGCCGGATTCGCGGCGAGGTGCCGATGAAGAAGGCGTGGACGGCGTGGCTTGCGGAGCGGCGCGCGGCGGATGCGGGCTTCGCCAAGGGGCTGGACGACCCGGAGAAGGTTTCGGAATCGTCCGCCGTCTTGATCGCCTTCATGGCGGACATCGAGCGGAAGCTCGTCGCGCGCCAGCGCGCCTACATGAAGGAGCTGGGCGTGAAGGCCCTCCTCACGAACCAGAACTGCGGCAGCCACTACACGCCGCTCATGGCCGTGCGCGAAGACCTCTACGACTACGTGGACGACCACTTCTACGTGGACCACCCGCAGTTCCTCACGAAGTCGTGGTCCCTGCCCTCGATGTGCGGCAACGCGAACCCCGTCTTCGCCGGCACGCTGCCGCCCGTCGCCTGCGCCTACACGCGCATGCCCACGAAACCGTTCACGATCACCGAGTGGAACTTCTCGGGCCCCGGCATGTTCCGGGGCGTGGGCGGGATCATGACGGGCGCGATGAGCGCGCTCCAGGACTGGGACGGCCTCTGGCGCTTCGCCTACTCGCACGGGCTCGACAACCTGTACGACCGAAAGGGCGTCCCCGGCTACTTCGACGTGGCGAGCGACCCGCTCGGCCAGGCCGGCGACCGCGCGAGCGTGTGCCTCTTCCTGCGCGGCGACCTCGCGCCGCTTGCGGACATGATCGCGAACGCGGTGACGCCCGACACGTTCCTGCCGAAGGACGGCCCCACGGGGCTTGTCCCGCCGTGGAAGGATGCCGCCTGGCAGATCCGCACGGCGACCGCCGTCAAGCCCGTTCCGGGCCTGAATACCTTCAACCTGAAGGAGCAGCTTGCGCGGAAGGAGCCGCCCGTCGCGCTCCGTCCAAACCCCGCCATCGACCTCGACCGCACGCGCGGCACGTTCCGCATCGTGACGGAGAAGACGGCCGGCGGCTTCACGCCGTCGGGGACGATCCAGGCGGGCGCGGTCGCCTTCGACGCCGGGGCCGTCGCGACGACACTCTGGGCAAGTTCGCTCGACGGCCGGCCGCTCGCGACCTCCCGCCGAATGCTCGTCACGCACCTCACGGACGTGCAGGCGGACGGCAACGTCTACGCCGACAGGGAGAAGCGCACGCTCCTCAAGTGGGGGAGCTATCCGCCCGTCGTCCGCAACGGCCGGGCGCGCGTCGCGCTCGCCCTCGCGCGCCCCGCCGACCTCTCGGTGTGGGCGCTGGAGACGACGGGCCGCCGCCTTGAGAAGATGCCGGCGTCCGTCGAGGACGGCCGGCTCGTCTTCACGGCCGACGTGAAGGGCCCCGCCGGCGCCCGCATGCTCTACGAGGTCGCCGCCGAGTGAATTTCATCGACCGACACGCCTATGACTGGGGCGCCGCCTTCGCGCGCGCGCTCTTCCCGTTCTTCCGGAAACGCCGCCGCATCGCCATCGACAACATCCTCAAGGCCGGCATCACGGACGACCCGAAGGAGGCCGCGCGCATCGCGCGCGCGAGCTGGGGGCATCTGGCGGGACACATCTGCGAGGCACTGTGCGTGCCGCACGTCGTGACGAAGGAGAACTGGCGTGCGCACCTGGACGTCTCGGAGGGTGCGCCGGAGACGGTGCGGCTCCTCCTGGACGAGACGGAGAAGCCGATCCTCCTCGTGAGCGCCCACCACGGCGTGTGGGAGGCGGCGACGAACATCCTCTCGTTCGCGCGGCCGATGATCGCGGTCGCGCGCGTGATGAACAGCCGTTTCGTCGCGCGCTGGATGAAGAAGCACCACTTCCGGGGCCCCGTGACGGTCATCGACAAGAAGCACGGCTTCACGCCCGCCATCCTCCGCCAGTGGGCCGGCACGCGCGCGGCGATGACGATCCTGATGGACCAGCACACGGCCAAGGGGCTTCCGCTCACGTTCCTCGGTCGCCCTGCGAAGACGTTCACGAGCGCGACGCGCCTTGCGATGCGCACGGGCCTCCCCGTCGTCGTCGGCTCCTTCGTGCGCGTCGCGCCGTACCGCTACCGCCTCGTGGGCGGCCCCCCGCTCGTCTTCGCGAAGGACGGCGACAGGGCCGCCTACACGCAGCTTCTCAACGACCGCCTCGGCGAGGCGATCCGCCGCTATCCCGAGCAGTACCTCTGGGCGCACCGGCGGTGGCGGTGAACGAAAACGGAAAGGAGACGGGATGAAGGTTCGCAGAATCGGTCTGATCTTGGCCGCCGCCTGCGCGGCGGGGCTGTCCGCATGGGGGGAGGACGCGGTCTTCGCGTGGAAGTGGGCGCATCCGCGCCTGACGGTCGTGCGGCTCCAGGACCGCACGGACCGGCACAACGAGCTCTACTTCGAAACGGAGTACCTGCTGTCGCGGAACGAGGCGGCGTTCGACGTTTCCGCGCCCGCGCTCTTCGTGGAGGATGCGGCGACGGGCGAGGGACGGGCGTTCTTCCGCGTGGCGCCGCTGCCGGAGTCGCGTCCCGTCAAGGGGGCCGACTTCCGCGTGGAGGCGGGGCGGGGACGCCTCCTCGTGCGGGACACGGGCTACCCCTGCGTGCAAGTCGCCTACGCGGGCGGCGCCGTGGGGCGCGTGCGGGCGGCGACGGACTTCCAGCGCGCCCGGCGCGCCTACGTCCCGGGGCGCGACGGTCTCTTCCTCTCGAACACCTGGGGCGACGGCAACCGCGACGCCTGCATCAACGAGGCGTTCCTGCTGCGCGAGGTCGCCGCCGGGGCCGCGCTTGGCGTGGACGTCATCCAGATCGACGACGGCTGGCAGAAGGGGCGCTCCGCCAACTCGGCCAAGCTCAAGAAGGGCGAGAAGGGCAGCTGGAGCGCCTTCTGGCACGATCCCGAATTCTGGACGCCCGACCCCGAGCGGTTCCCGCGCGGGCTCGAGCCCGTCGTGGGCGCGGCGCGGGCGCAGGGGCTGAAGTTCGGCCTCTGGTACGGCCCCGACAGCTCGAACGAGGCGGCGCGCTGGGAGAAGGACCTGGACCTGCTGCTGGGCCTGCACCGCCGCTTCGGCATCGACTACTTCAAGCTGGATTCGATCCGTTCCGAGTCGCCGCGCACGCTCCAGCGCCAGCAGAAGCTGATGGACGGCCTGCTTGCGGGGTCCGGCGGACGCATCACCGTCGATCTCGACGTGACGGCGCAGATTCGCCCCGGCTACTTCGGTTTCCCGGAAGTGGGCCCCGTCTTCGTGGAGAACCGCTACATCCGCAAGGGGGAGTCCCGCCTCTGGTGGCCGCACCTTACCCTGCGCAACCTCTGGTCGCTTGCCCATGTCGTCGATCCGGCGCGTCTGCGCATGGAGGTGCTGAACCCCGACCGCCTCCCGGACGCCTATCCCGCCGGCGATCCGCTCGCGCCGGCGCAGTGGCCGAAGGACGCGCTCTTCGCGTCCGTGATGTTCGCCTCGCCGCTCGGATGGTTCGAGATCCAGAACCTCTCGCCCGAGACGGTCGCCGCCTGGAAGCCGCTCATCGCGACGTGGAAGCGCCACCGCGACGCCGTCCATGCGGGCTACATCCACCCCGTCGGCGGCCGGCCGGACGGCTTTGCCTGGACGGGCTTCGTCTCGGCCGCGAAGGACGGCCGCAGCGGCACGGCGCTCCTCTTCCGCGAACGAAGCGCAAAGACCTCCTTCGCGCTCGACCTTGCGCCCTACCTCAAGGCCGAACGGGTCGAGGTCCTGGCGGGACGCGGCACGGCGGCGCTCGCGGGGAACGTCCTGACGGTGGACGTCCCCGCGCCGCTCGATTTCATCTGGGTCCGTCTTGGAGAGTGAGGTCTGGCATGGTGACACGCAGAGGGTTCCTCGCCGCCGGGGCGGCGTTTGGCATCGGCAGTCTGGCCTTTGGACGGAGCCACGTGCGGCAGATCGCCGCCGGGGCGAAGATCCGCGTCGCCCTGATCGGCTGTGGCGGGCGTCTCCAGCAGCTCGTCGAGCCCATCATGGCGGAACGGATCGTCGCGCTCGTCGATCCCGACCCGCGCATGCGCGCCGCCACGCGCGAACGGATGGTGCAGGTCGGTGGGCGGGACGCCCTCGCAGGCGTGCGCGAGTTCTTCGACTACCGCGAGCTGTACGCGAAGATGGGCGACGCCCTCGACGCCGTCTTCATCGCCACGCCCAACCACCACCACGCCCTTGCGGCAGTGCTCGCGATGCGGCGCGGCATCCACGTGTTCGTCGAGAAGCCGATGGCCTCGACCGTCGCGGAGGCGCAGTTGATGGGGCGCGTCGCGAAGGAGACGGGCGTCGTGACGCAGGTGGGGAACTTCGGGCACTCCACCAAGGCGATGCGCGTGTGCGTGGAATCCATCCGAAAGGGGTTGATCGGCGAGATCCGCGACGTGTGGTGCTACGACGACCGGCTCAACTCGATGATGTACCGTCCGCCCGCCGCGCCGCCGCCCGCCGGGATGGACTGGGACGCCTGGTGCGGCCCCGCGCCCGTCTGCGACTACTACGCGCCGACGGCGGACCACCAGGGCCTCCACCCGCACGACTGGCACAGCTGGATCGGCTACGGCAACGGCTCGATCGGCAACATGGGCACGCACATCATGGACGCCGCGTTCTGGGCGCTCGACCTCGGCAAGGCGCCGCCGGCGACGATCACCGCGCACGAAGCCGCCTTCGCCTGTCCGGGCGCCTGGGCGTGGCGCGACACGATCGACTTCGCCTTCCCCGCGCGCGGCGGCCTCCCGCCCGTCACGCTCCACTGGTACGACGGCGTCTGCCCCGGCATCCCCTACGACAAGGACCACGTGGACCGCTTCGGCCACGCGCTCAAGCGCGAATGGCTCAACCTGCCGCCGATCCTCCTGGAGACGGAACGAAAGTGGGGAATCGCCGAGAAGGCCCCGTTCCTCAACATGGGCACGCTCTTCTGCGGCACGAAGGGCACGATCTGGTTCAGTCACCACAGCGCGATCCGCTTCTTCCCGAAGACGCTCGGGAAGGAGATCAGGAAGGCCAAGAACTTCTCCTACAAGACGACCGAACACACGCACGAGTTCTATGCGGCCATCCGCGAGAGCCGCCCCGCCAACACGGGCTTCGACTACTCCGTGCCGCTTGCCGAGACGCTGCTTCTCGCGAACGTGGCCGCCCGCGCCGGGAAGGGGGCCGTCCTGAAATGGGACGGTCGTTCCATCACCAACAACCCCGCCGCGAACGCCTTCCTCTCGGCTCCCTGCCGTGCGGGCTGGGAACTCGGCTGACGGAACCACCTCGCGGACGCAATGAATTGCGTCCGTCCCTGCGTCAAAATTTTCTAAAATTCACAATTGACAGGGGGGGGGGTGCGGTTGTTATACTTATCACCGTCATGGAAGCGCATTCAACTTCAACGCGAGGCGGTGTATGAAAAAGAAAGTTGAGGGATGTTGGCCCGTACGGACTTTGGTCCGTGCGTGTCTTCTGTTGGGCCTGTTGCCGGCGGTCTGTCCGGCGGCGGCGGAGAATCTGCGTTCGCCGCGCGATGCGCGCGCGTGGAGCGTGCTGCTGCAGGCGGACGAGACGCTGCGGTGGCGGTGGCATGCCGAGGCGACGGCGGCGACGCTCACGGCCTCGAACCTCCTCACGGGCGTCGCGGCGACGTCCGCGCCCGTCGTGCGCGGCGGCGACGTCGACGGCCGCGTCCCACAGCGCGCCCGTGCGCGGGCCGCCGCACAGCAGGTACGCCTGCAGGCACGCGACGGGGCGCAGGCGCTTGCCGCCGTGCAGCACGAACGCCTTCGCCGCCGTGTACAGCCGCCTGCAGATCGGCATGCGCGCGGGTACCGTGTTCACGACGACGGAGGCCCAGGCGTTCCACGAACTCCAGGAGCCGAAGCCGTTTGCCTGGTCGGACGCCTGGACGGGCCGCGAGGCGGCGGCGGCGGCGCTCGTCGTCGCGGACGAGACGGGCGCGCCCGTCAGCGCATCGGACCTGCCGGCGGCGGGCGGCTGGGGCGTCCTTGATCCGCGCGCCGCGTTCGCACGCCGCTACGGGGCGTTCGACGTGTCGGTCGTCTTCGACGGGGAGGCCGCCTTGTCGGCGCGCCTCGTGCGACCGAACCTGGGCACCTTGTTGTTCATCCGCTAGGGGGCATGACCATGAAGAAAATCGTGTTTGCCTGTTCGCTGTTCCTGTTCTCCGCCGCGTCGGCCGCATCCGTCCCCTGCCCCTGCACGTTCCGGCAGAACTGGCCGTGGGACGCGCGCCTCTTCATCGACGCGACGCTTCCAGAGGGGACGAACGACCTGACGCTCGCCGCCTCCTTCGCCTACGACGGCGCGCGCGTGGCGCTGGAGCTTTCGCCCGCCAATGGCCTGAAGGGCGATTCCGTCTACAACTGTACGAACGGCGTGCGCCGCTATGTCTGGGATCCCGCCACGGCCGGCTACCCGAAGGCGCTTGCGGACTTCACGCTCACGGCCTCGGCCGAGCCGGTCTCGGACCGGACGTGGCTCGTCGTCGACATGGCGACCGGGCGGTCCGCCTACTACGCCGAAGACGCGGCCCCGCGCGACGCGGAAACGGGGTGGCCGTGGCAGGACGACGTCTACAAGACCGACAAGATGGTCTTCCGCCGCATTCCCGCCGGGACGTTCACGATGGGCTACACGGACGAGCAGATTGCCTACCTCACCGCGCTGTCGCCCGCTCCGAAGACGCTGCTCACAGTCCGCCAGGTCGAGCTGACGAGCGACTTCTACCTCGCGATCTACCCGACGACGCGCGGACAGATCCGCCGGCTGCAGAACCGGGACATAACGGCATCCGACACCGTCGCCTGGGTGGGCGACAAGAACGTGACGGGCGGCGGCGCAACGTGTTTCCAGCGCGGCAGCAACGCCGTGGAGGGGATAGCCTGGCCGACGACGAAGTTCCGCGTGTCGCCGGACTCGTGGGTCGCGAAGTTCCGCGCCCGCTGCGGCAACCGCTTCATGATCGACCTGGCGACGGCGGCGCAGTGGCAGCGCGCCATGCGGCCCGACCCCACGTGGCTCTGGTACGATACGCCCGCGCATGGCGGCGGCGCGGTGGGGGACTCCGCCACGACGCTCACGAACGTCCTCGACGTAATCTCGCAGATCCCCACGCGCCTTGCCAGTGGGACAGCCCTCTATTCGACGCCCGCGCGCGTGGGGCTCAAGCAGCCCAACGCGCTCGGGTTCTACGATAGCGTGGGGGCGCGCCCCGAACTCGTGCTCGACCAGTGGAACTGGACATTGGACGACTTCTCGCACGACGCCGTCGATCCCGTGGGGCCGTCCGCGAATCCCACGCACCATATCATGTTCAACGCCTTCGTGAACGACAAGTCGCTCGCGGCCTGGTCGCTGTGCAACGTCCAGGGGGCGTCAACCGACCACGATCTCAACTCGGACACCGAACACTGCTTCCGCTACGCCATCCATCTGAACCCGCCCGTCGGCTTCAACGGAACCTGGGAATGACAGGAAAGGAACGTGTGACATGAAACGGTTTCTCACGTGTGGACTTCTTCTTTCGCTCGCCGCCCCGCTGCTGGCCGGGATGACGGCGCAGACCTCCTGGACGCAGCGGTGGCCCTGGGAGACGCGCGTCGACGTCGACGTCGCCCTCGCGGGCGGCGCGAAATGCGACCTCGCCGTCACGGCCTCGTTCAGGACGAACGGCGTGCCCGTCACGCTCGACCTCGAACAGGCGGGCCTGGAAGGGGACATCTGGGAGCTGACGCCCGGCTACCACCACCTCGTCTGGGATCCCGCCAAGGCCGGGTTCGACGTGCAGGCGCTGACGGACTTCTCCGTGACGGCGACGCCCGTCGAAGACGCCGCCGCACGGCGCGCCTGGCTCGTCTTCGACGTCGCGACGGGGCGATACGACTACCTCGGCGAAGAGGCGGCGCCCGCCGGCGGCTGGGGCCAGGATCGTGCGTACGCGAAGGAGAAGATCGTCTTCCGGCGCATCCCCGCCGGGACGTTCACGCTCGGCTACACGCCCGAGCAGATCGCGCGCCTGAAGGCGCTCTCGTCCCCCCGCAACCCTTCGCTCCTGAAGGCCCGCGAGGTGACGCTGACGAGCGACTACTACATCTCGATCTACCAGATCACGGGCGGCCAGATCAACCGTGTGGATCCAAGGGCGTCTTCGGCGGACAGCACGAGCGGGTGGTGCGGCGACAAGCGGCAGGGGATCGGCTGCGGCCGCCACTGCTTTCTGCGCGGCAGCAACGCCGTGGAGGGCGTCTGCTGGCCCGACACGAAGTTCCGCGTCACGCCGGACTCGTGGATCGGGCGCTTCCGCGCCCGCAGCGGCGGGCGGCTCATGTTCGACCTCCCCACGTGCGCGCAGTGGCAACGGGCGGCGCGCCCCGATGCGCAGTGGATCTGGTACGTCACGCCCCAGTATGGCGGCGGTACGGTGGCGGACGATGCCGAGACGCTCACGAACGTCGTTGGCGCGATCAGCCACACGATCGTGGAGCTGGAGAGGCATCCGGACGGCAACTGGTGGAATCCGCCAGGACGCTCCGGGCAGTACCAGCCGAACGCCTTCGGCCTCTGCGACCTCGTCGGCAGCCGCGTCGAGACCGTCCTCGACCAGTCTGCCGGCGCCGCCGACTCGACGGAGGCGCGCGACCCCGTCGGATCTTCCAGCGATCCCACGTACCGGATGCGCCTCAACTCCACCGTCAATACGCAGTCGCTGGGGGGCTGGTCGCTCGCGGCCTTCGGATCGGCCCCCGGCGACGGCGACCTCAATTCGGACACGATGGACAACTTCCGCCTCGTCATCCACCTGCGCCCGCCGGAGAGCTTCGGCGGCATGTGGGAGTGAGGGAGAAGGGGGGCTTTGGCGCGGGGGCATCGCCGGGTCGGTACGCGGCGTGTCGACGCGCGAAGTACTCGCGCCGCCCTCGGCGCGGGACGTCGGTGCGTGCCCCGCGCGGTTCTCCTCGTCGACATCTGAAAAAACAACACCCTTATCCAGATTTTTTTTTCATGGGAAACGGGGTTCGTCAAAACATCGGGACAAGGGATGCCCCGATGTTTGATGCTTTTGAGAGGCTGCCGAGAAAGACCCGGGGAGGGCCGCAATTCATCGCGTCCGAACGCATCACGCCGCGAGGAGGGCCGCGATTGCCGAACCCGCCGCGCGACGGGTTTCAAGCAAGATACGATACAGCCTTCTGAAGAGATTATTACGCAGTGAAATCTCATCTTGCGGCGGCGCGGGTCCTTCGCGCGCCGGGTCCATACTTGACAAAATGAAAAGTGGGATAATATACTCTGTACATATGGCCGACATTGTACCGATTCGGTACGTCCACGAAAGGAGAAAAGACGATGACGAGCATTCGACAGGGGGCGGCGGGCGTCCTCGCGGGTATGTTGGCAGGCGTACTGTCGGCATATGGGGCGGAGGTCACGATTTCCGGTTCTGCCGGGACGTCCGGCACGGTGAGCTTCAACGGTGGCGCGCCCTCCCAGACGGTGCAGATTTCCGTCGAGGAGGGGACACGTGTAAACGTTGTCGCGGCAGCGGACGATGAGCATGCCTTCTCGCATTGGACGGGAGACGTCGACGCGGTGTGCGAGGGCGGCGCCTTACAGTCCAACATCGTCGTACAGGCGCGTGCAGGGCTGTCGCTCACGGCGGTGTTCGGTCTGCGGAACAGGCTGGATTCCGGCGATCTGCGTCCGCACGGCTACCTGAACCGATTCACGCAGAAGGACGACGGCAGCTGGAGCGCGGCGTGGACGGATGGGCCGTGGGCCAAGAACCCCACATGGTGGCTGGACGGCTACGTGCCGACAAACCAGAACGACGTTCTCCATTTCCAGAATTGGCAACAGCCCGATTCCCTGTTCCATGCCTGGATCGACTGGCCGAGCGGGGATTGGACGCTGGGAACAATTGCGGACTCGTCGCCGCAGAGCAAGTTCAACCTCGCTTCGGGGTGGGGACACTACCTCTACATCCAGAACCAGGAGAACTCGCACGCGCGCTGGCAGCATGAAGTCAACACCATGGGGGGATTCGGCACGACGGACGCGAACACGCCCCACCGCGTCAACCGCGTCTGGGCCGCGACGGCGCTTGGCATCAACACGGCGAAGGCGGACCATGAACTCATCATCCAAGAACTTTCGGGCGGCGGATACGTCCGCAAGGTCGGGCCGGGCCGCCTCACGCTTGAACAGCCAAGCGCGGGCGGGCTTCGCCTGGAACAGGGATGCGTCGATCTCGGGATCGCCGATGCGGAGGCCGGCTACGTGCCGGGGGCGTATGGCCAGTACGATGCCGCCGCGACGGACACGATGACGTGGGCGGTCGCGCCGGACGGAAAGGAACGCCTGACCGTCTGGAAGGACGTGAACGGGACACGGGACCGATATGGCAACGCCGTCCGCCTGACGGCCCCCTACCCGGTCTGGCAGACGGGATGGACCAACATCTGGTACGGTCCCGTCCGGGGGACGAAGACGGTGCGCGGCGTTCCGCTTCTTGACTTCGGCGCCTATACCTACGGCGCCACGGCGGACAACGGCGGCACGTTTGTGGACGATTCCTACTATCCCGGAGAACGGGCGGCGCTGGGTGTGGGCGCGGGCCTCAATGTCGGCAGTGCCTACGAGGACGTGCGCACGGTCTTCATGGCGTTCGAATATCCGTCGCGGGGCGGCACGCAAAGCCCGGTCTCCTTTTGGGAAAGGGGGGCTGGTGGTTCGCGCACGATGGTCGTCAAGGCAAGTGGAGACGGCTTGATGGCTTCGAGCAACGACGATCTGAAGTTTCGAGGGGCCTTCTACGAGAACGGCGCCCCCTTCAAGAGCGAAGTCAACCAGAACCACAGCTATCGCGATGGCCATGCGTTTTCCGTCATCGCGGGCTGTGTGACGAACAACGGCCCGTCCGTCCCGTTCTGGCACATGGGCATGCAGCCCGGTCTCCGGCTGGCGGGCGGCATCCGCGTGGCGGAGGCGCTTGTCTACACGAATTCCCTCACCGAGGCCGAGATCGCCCGGAACAACCTCTGGATGCAGAGGAAGTGGCACGACCGCACGGTCAACGACGTCTATCCCTGGTCGCTCGACTACCTCTTCCTCTGCAGCGTGGACGACAGCGCGGAGATCCGCGTGGATGCGGGCAGGACCGCCGCGATCCGCACCGTCCATCGCCCCGTCTGGTCGTCGCTCGCGGGGCGTCCCCTTGTGAAGACGGGTGACGGCATGTTGGAGCTTGACCGCTGCTCGACGAATCTCGACCTCGTGGTGAAGGGGGGCCGCGTTCGCTTCATCCGCGAAACGGCGCAGATCGCCGATGCGCCAAGCCCGGCGCCACACGCCTACTTCTGGGGCGATGCGACACGGACAGACCGTTTCGTCTTCGCGGCGGACAATCCGTCCAACATCGTCTGCTGGCTCGACTGCCGCGCGGACGCGCCGCATGCGCTCACCAACTGGGTGGAGACGGCCCGGTTCGCCACGCTCAACGAGAATGGCCTTCGCGGTCTACCCTGCGTCGATTTCGGAACGGCCTTCGACGGTACGGGGCCACGCCTCGCATTCACCTCGGCAACGAACACGTCCGGGAAAATAGGAGGGTACGTGCGCAACGTGGTGGATGGGTTCATCGTCTGGCGCAACATCGCCGCGCCCGGCGTCAATCCCTATATTTTCTCGGACACCTGTGCGTATCCGGCGTTCACGCGCACGAAAGACTCGCTGCAGCCTGGGTACGGAACGTGGGCGGTGCAGTTCTCCCTGGAAAACTACACGTCGCAGTGGCGTGTGGACGGACGGCTGATGCATCCGGAAAACGAATTCAACGACCAGGGGCGCGTGGACTACGTCATCGTGCGCTGCCGGGGCGCCGGAAAGCTCTGCATGAACCAGCTGGGCGGATTCCAGGATGCGGGCAAGGGCGGCGGTTGCCAGATCGCGGAAGTCATCTACTACGACTATGCGCTCTCCGACTTCGCCGCGCGCCAGACGGAAGCCTATCTGCTGAAGAAATGGAAGGGCATGATGCATCCCGACGCCTGTCCCGAACAGGACCGCATCGATTCGCTCGTCTTCGACGGCGCGCGGCCTGTCCTGGAGACGGCCAGCGACCGGGGCTTTGGGCGCATCGCCGGTTCGGGCACGCTCGTGAAGACAGGGACGGGATGCGTGACAGTCGGCACGTTGGAAGGGTTCTCGCGCGTGGACGTGCAGGAGGGCGGTTTTGCCTACGCGGCCGATGGCGCACTGCCGTCCGAGCTGGTCTTCACGCTGCCCAAGGAGGGGACGCCGCAGTCGATGGTCACGGCTAGGGGAACCCTTGACCTTGCGTCGCTCACGTCGGTGCGCATCGACGTAGAAGGGGGCGAAAAGCCGGTTTTCGGCCTGTATCCGCTCGTCGCCGCCGAGGCGTTCACCGGTGACATCGGGGGTGTTGAGGTCGTGTCGAACGTCAAGGGGCTTGTGTCCGTCTCGCTCGTCCTCGTCAAGGGACGCATGTGCGTCAACTTCGCGCCCAAGGGTACGGCCTTGATCGTCCGTTAGCGCCAACCTCGAAAAACCCCGTGTCTTCGTGTCTCCACGCGCTCCGTGTTAACCGGCCGGAGGGCGCATGGCGCGGACGCGACAGGCGCGTCCCTCCCGCTAGAACGCCCCCTTGAGCATTTCCATCCTCTTGGCGATCGTCGCCTCGTAGCCCTGGTCCGAGGGGATGTAATAGGTCTCCGGGATGCGCAGATAGGCCTGTTTCACCCAGGCGTCCTTGTAGGCGTGTGGATATTTGTAGCCGTCGTTCCGTTCGGCTCCGATGGCCTTCACGTGGACGTTCTTGAGATGTTCGGGGACGGGCTGGACGGCGCCCGTCTCGACGTCGTGCATCGCCTTCTCCAGCGCCTCGTAGGAGCGGTTTGACTTCGGCGCCGTCGCGAGGTAGGTCGTGGCCTGGGCGAGCGCGATGCGCGCCTCGGGCATGCCGACGAACTCGACGGCCTGAAGGGCGCCGACGGCCACGGTGAGGCCGCGTGGGTCGGCGTTGCCGATGTCCTCGGAGGCGGAGATGACAAGGCGGCGCGCGATGAAGCGGGGATCCTCGCCGGCGACGAGCATCTTCGCGAGCCAGTAGAGCGCGGCGTCGGGATCGGAGCCGCGAATCGACTTGATGAACGCGCTGATCGTGTCGTAGTGGCCGTCCTCCTTCTTGTCGTACTGCACGACGCGGCGCTGGACGCATTCCTGGATGACGTCGAGCGTGAGGTGCGTGACGCCGTCAGGAGAAGGGGGGGTCGAGCGCACGGCGACCTCAAGGGCCGTGAGGGCGTGGCGTCCGTCGCCGTCGCAGATTTCGGCGAGGAACTGCCGTGCGTCGGGGGCGAGCGCGACGGGGATGTCGCCATAGCCGCGTTCCCTGTCCGCCAGCGCCCGGTCCAGCAGCACGCCCGTCTCGTCGGGCGTGAGGGGCTTCAGCTCGAAGACGAGCGAACGGCTCGTGAGCGGCGTGTTGACGAACATCGAGGGATTGTGCGTGGTGGCGCCGATGAGGACGACCGTGCCGTCCTCGACGTACGGGAGCAGGACATCCTGCTGGGCCTTGTTGAAGCGGTGGATCTCGTCGACGAAGAGGATCGTGCCGGGTCCGCCGAGTTCGGTGCGCGCGCGGTCGCAGACCTTGCGGATGTCCGCGACGTTCGAGACGACGCCCGAACAGCGCACGAAGTTCCGGTGCGTCGTCTTCGCGATGACCTCGGCGAGCGTCGTCTTGCCGCAGCCGGGTGGACCGAACAGGATGATGTTCGTGAGACGGTCCGCCTCGATGACGCGCCGGAGCAGCTTGCCGTCGCCGAGGATGTGGCGCTGGCCCACCACCTCGTCAAGCGTGCGCGGACGCATCCGCGCCGCCAGGGGTTCTGTCGAATGGACGTTCACGGAGAAGAGTATAGCATAATTATCCGCACAGCCGTCTAGTTGACATAATGCTTATTATGCGCAAGTTGTGATTCCGCTTGCGGGCGAGTATCGGAACTGGTAAAATGACCACCAAACCAATGAGGTGCAATATATGAACGACGAACAGTTTCAGTCAGCCGCAGGCGAACCGGGAAACAAAGCCGCCGGACAAAACGGCGGCACGACGGCGCTCCGGATCTTCGACCAGGCGAACGGGATGAACGACTTCCCCGTCCTCAAGGCGTTCCAGGAGTACATCGAGGCCGAACAGGCGCGCGCGCGCAAACGGACGCTGGGGCTTTCGATTTTCTTCATCGTGCTTCTCGTCGTGGTCGTCGTGACATTCGCCGTGATCATGGCGGCGGTCATCAACCGTGACCAGCAGAGCCTCCAGGCGATCGCCACCCGGAACCAGGCCCTCTCGGACAAGCTGCTGGACATCGCGCTGCGCGAGCGGACGCCCGCCGCCCAGCCCGTCGTCAACGTGCAGCAGCCGCCCGCCGCCGTCCATCCCGACACTGGCGCCCAGGCGCTCAAGCCCGTCCTCGACCGTCTCGAATCCCTGACGGAGGCCCTGAAGAAGCAGCCCGCCGGGACGGCTCCGCAGCCGGTTCCGATGGTCCAGCCCGCCGCCCCGCAGCCCCTTCCAGCCGCCGTCTCGCCGGAACTGGAAGCCGCCCGGCGGCAACAGGACGAGCTTGCGCGCCAGCGCGCGGCGGTTGCCGCCGAGCGCGCGCGCCTCAGGGAGGAGCAGGAACAGCTGCGCCGCGACCGCATCGAGCAGCACCGTCGCCGCCTCTATCCCGACTACTATGCGCGCGAAGACGCGCAGAAGACCGCCGCCGAAGTGCCGCCGCCGCCGGCGAAGAAGAAGGGGACACCGACCGCCCTTCCCAAGCCGCCGCCCGCCGCCGTTGTGCCGGCGAAGCCCACGGTCGCGGAACCGCCGTCCGTTCCGGCTCCCGGCGCGAAGCCCAAGCCTGTCGCCCAGCCCAAGCCCGTGGCCAAGCCCGCACCTGTGGCGACGCCGCCCAAGCCGAAGGTCGTCGAGGCCCCGGCGGTCGATCTCAAGACGGCGAAGCCGATCAGCTACTTCGACGAGGCCGAGGACGCGCCGAAGCCGGCGTCGACATCCACCAAGATCCCTTCCCCTGGTGCGGTCCAACCGGACGCGACGAAGCGCGTCCCTCCCATTGGTTCGCCCCGACCGGACGCGACGAAGCGCGTCCCTCCCATTGGTTCGCCCCGACCGGACGCGACGGAGCGCGTCCCTCCCATACGTCAAGCTTCGCCTCTTCCGGGAGGGACGGGTTCTGTCCCGTCCGCACCCACGAAGGTCTTGCAACCGCCTCCGAAGAAGCAGCCCTCCGCGCGGACCGAAGTGCTGAACGTGGGTACGAAGGACGGCGAGGCGATTCCCTGGCTCATCGAACTGCCGGAGGGCGGGGAGAAATAAAGCGGTCGCCGACGCGATCTGGATTTAATACACTTGTTTCACTCAAAATAAGGAGTTGAATATATGTCTCAGAAGGCAATGGTCTTCATTGACGGGGGATGGCTCTACCGGAGCCGTACGACCCTGTTCGCAAAGCTCGGGGAGGAGAACTTCGAAATCGACTACGCGAAGCTCCCGAAGATCTTCTGCGAGGACGTGGCGAACAGGCTGGACGAAGACATTTCGCTCGTCCGCACGAACTACTTCGGCACGATTCCCTCCGCGCGGTCAGGCTTCAACACGTCGAAGCAGTACGCCTTCTACGACTTCCTGGAGCGCAGCTGCGGCTACGAGACCGAGATCCACGAGGTGGACGTGGGAACGGACGAGAACTGGATCAAGATGTCGCTCGCCTCGTCGCTTCTGTACTACGCGGCGCAGCCCGGCGCGTTCGATATCGCCCTTCTCATCGGGGACGATCCGGACTACGCGCCCGTCCTGCGCCGGGCCCGACTCTTCGGCAAGCGCATCCAGATTGTCGGCGCCCATGATGCGGACGGGAAGGAACCGCCGCCGGCGGCGACGCTTGCAAGCCGTTCGCGCGTGGCGGACTTCCCCCTTCTCTGGATCGACGACCACGCTTCGGAAGTGCGCCTTGTCCGCGAGCGCGTCACCCGCGTCTGCAAGCAATGCGGCCGCGAAGAGGAGACGACCTGGGCAGGTCCAGAGTTCTTCTGCGTGGCCTGCCGCGGCCGTCACCGCAAGTAGGGGCGGCGCGCCCTTCTCAATCCCGGTTGCCGAGGAACAGGCGGTAGGCCGGGTTCCGCGATACGTCGCGGAAGGCATAGCCGAGTTCCTTCAGGGCCGCCGTGAAGGCGGTCCGTTCCGAGGTCGGAACCTGGAGCCCCACGAGGACCTTGCCGTGGTCGGCGCCGTGGTTGCGGTAGTGGAAGAGCGTGATGTTCCAGCGGTTGGAGATCGCCTCCAGGAAGTCCATCAGCGCGCCGGGGCGTTCTGGGAACTCGAAGGTGTAGACAACCTCGTCGTGGATGCCGCGCGTATGGCCGCCGACCATGTGGCGGATGTGTTCCTTGGCGAGTTCGTCGTCGGAGAGGTCGATCGTGCCGATCCTCGCGGCGGTGAGCTGCGCGACGATGCGCGTCGTCTCCGCGCGGTCGGCGACGGAGAGGCCCACGAAGACGTAGGCCTTGTCGGGATCGAAGTAGCGGTAGTTGAACTCGGTGACGTTGCGCTTGCCGATCTTGCGGATGAAGGACTTGAAGGCACCGCGTTCCTCGGGGATGCGGCATTCGAGGATGGCCTCGCGCTTCTCGCCGATCTCGGTCTGTTCGGAGACGAAGCGGATGCGGTCGAAGTTCATGTTCGCGCCGGAGATGATGCAGGCGTAGGTTTCGTCCTTCGTGCCCTTCCGCGCCGCATACTGCTTGGCGGCCGCGAGGGCGAGCGCGCCAGCGGGCTCGCAGATGGCGCGGGTCGCCTCGAAGATGTCCTTGATGGCGGCGCACGTCTCGTCGGTCGAGACACGGACGATGCCGTCGAGGAAACGGCGGCAGAGGTCGAAGGTGATCTTGCCCGGCTTCTTGACGGCCACGCCGTCCGCGAAGAGCCCGACTTCGGAAAGTTCGACGCGCCGGCCGGCCTTGATCGAGCGGTCCATGCAGTCCGAATCGACCGGCTCGACGCCGAAGACCTTGACGCCGGGACGCACCGCCTTGAGGTAGACGGCGACGCCCGCCGCGAAGCCGCCGCCGCCGACGGGGACGAAGACGGCGTCGAGCGCGCCGGGGCGCTGGCGGAGGATTTCCATCGCGACCGTCCCCTGTCCGGCAATGACCTCGGGATCGTCGTAGGGCGGAATGAACGTGTAGTCCTTCTCCGCGACGAGGCGCGCGGCGGTGGCCGCCGCGTCCGAATAGGAGTCGCCGGCGAGCACGATCGACGCCCCGTAGCCCTTCACGGAGGCGATCTTGATCTCGGGCGTCGTGACGGGCATCACGATGGTCGCCTTGCACCCCAGCACCTTCGCGCTCAGCGCGACGCCCTGCGCATGGTTGCCCGCCGACGCCGCCAGGACGCCCTTCTCCAGCGCGGCGCGCGGCAACTGCGACATCTTGTTGTAGGCACCCCGGATCTTGAAGGAGTGGACGCCCTGGAGGTCTTCGCGTTTCAGAAGGAAGTGGTTGCCGAGCTTGCGGGAAAGCGCAGCCGCCTCTTCGAGCGGGCTCTCGATCGCGACGTCGTAGACCTTGGAATTGAGGATACGGCGCAAATACTGCTCCTGAAGACTCTTATCGTTCATCGCGGTTCCTTCATGCAAAAAAACCGTCCACGAACGGGACGGTTGATTTGGGGCAAGAGACGGGGCACGATCCCGCAACCCTCAGATCCACAATCTGATGCTCTACCAATTGAGCTACTCTCGCCATCGAAAACGGCAGTTAGTATACCGAATTCCGCAGGTGGTTGCAATGGGGAAATTCATCTTTTTTGAAACCGCGCTTCAAGCTCCCGCGCACAGCGGGCGGATATGTGCTATACTATACAACCAGTGATTTTGCAAAACGAAACGAGTGACACCATGAGCGACATGCACCCCTACCGCACGCATACGTGCAACCAGCTCCGCAGGGAAGACGCGGGCAAGACGGTTCGCCTTTCCGGCTGGATGTTCCGCCTCCGCGACCACGGCGGCATCCTCTTCGTGGACCTCCGCGACCACTACGGCCTCACGCAGGTCGTCGTCCATCCGAGCCGCAGCTTCTTCTCCCTCGTCGAGAAGGCCCACCTTGAAAGCGTCATCACCGTGACGGGCGAGGTGAAGCTGCGCGACCCCGAAACGATCAACCCCAACCTCCCGACGGGCGAGATCGAGATCGAGGCGAACGAACTCGTGATGGAGGGCGCCTCCGCCGTCACGCCGCTCTACATCCCGGACGAGAAGGCCGAAGAGAGCGAGGACGTGCGCCTCAAGTACCGCTTCCTCGACCTGCGCCGCGAAAAGCTCCACCGCAACATCATGCTCCGCTCCGAGGTCATCCGTTTCCTGCGCGAGCAGATGTGGGCCAAGGGCTTCCACGAGTTCCAGACGCCGATCCTCACGGCCTCCTCGCCCGAGGGCGCGCGCGACTACCTCGTGCCGAGCCGCGTCCACCGCGGGATGTTCTACGCCCTTCCGCAGGCGCCGCAGATGTTCAAGCAGCTCCTCATGGTCTCGGGCTTCGACCGCTACTTCCAGATCGCCCCGTGCTTCCGCGACGAGGCCGCGCGCGCAGACCGTTCGCCGGGCGAGTTCTACCAGCTCGACATCGAGATGTCCTACGCGACGCAGGATGAGATCTTCGCCGTCGTGGAGGACGTGGTGGGCAGGACGTTCGCGAAGTTCTCCACTTGGACGTGCAACGCCGCCCCGTGGCCGCGCATCAAGTACCGCGACGCGATGATGGTCTACGGATCGGACAAGCCCGACCTCCGCAACCCGCTCAAGTGGTTCGACATGAGCGCCTTCTTCGCGAAGGCGAACTTCAAGGCGTTTGCCTCCTGCGTCGCGAACGGCGGCCTCGTCAAGGGCCTCCTCGTCAAGGGCATCGTGGGCGTCGAGGCGCGCACGTGGTTCGACAAGCGCGAGGCGTTCGTCAAGGAGAACGGCGGCAAGGGCCTCGGCTACATCAGCTGGACGAAGGAGGGCGAGCTCAAGGGCCCGATCGCGAAATTCCTCTCCCCCGAGCAGCTGGAGGAGATGAAGGCGCTCGCGAAGATGGAGCCGGGCGACTGCCTCTTCTTCATGGCGGCCGACGTCGACGAGTGCCACCGCCTCTCCGGTCTCGTGCGCACGAACATCGCCGACAACATGACGCACGACATCCGCGAGCACGGGTGCTACAAGTTCTGCTGGATCGTCGACTTCCCCTTCTTCGAGAAGGATCCCGAGACGGGCAAGATCATCTTCTCGCACAACCCCTTCTCGATGCCGCAGGGCGGGCTGGAGGCGCTCCAGACGAAGGCCCCGCTCGACATCGAGGCCTACCAGTACGATGTCGTCTGCAACGGCATCGAGCTCTCCTCGGGCGCGATCCGCAACCATCGCATCGACATCATGGAGAAGGCGTTCGAGATCGCGGGCTACCCCAGGGAAGTCGTCCAGCAGAAGTTCGGCTGCCTCTACAACGCCTTCCAGTACGGCGCGCCGCCGCACGGCGGCATCGCGCCCGGCGTGGACCGCATGGTCATGCTCCTCACCGATACGCCCAACATCCGCGAGGTCATCGCCTTCCCGATGAACCAGAAGGCCCAGGACCTCATGATGAACGCGCCGAACTACGTCACCGAACAGCAGCTCCGCGAACTCCACATCAAGATTCGCGGCACGAACGAAAATGCTTAACTGGTGTAATGGTTAAATCGTCGCTTCGCGGCTTTAAAGGCATATATGCCATTTGAAGTCGCGAGCGGTGGTTTGCCATTCCGTTCCCATGAGGCGTTTTGGAAACAGTCCCTATTGCCTCGTACACGCCCTCGTCGCTTCGGCGGCGTTGGGTGTGCTTGTTTTTTCGGGCGGTTGTGCCTCTTTCTGGCGGCAGTTCGTCTACGGACTCAACCAGGTGATGACGCCGGAGGTGCTGAAGCGGAACCTGCTTCTCTCGACGGCGTTCTTCGCGTCGCTCCTCTTCGTCCTTTGGCTCATGGCGTGCCTCCCCGCTTTCTGGAAGACGCGCGTACCGCCCTCCGAAGAAGGCGGAAGACCGTCCGTTGACCGTCTGCGTGGCGTACGCCTCGCGGCGTGTGCCGCGCCCGTTCTGACGGCGGTCGCCCTGGGGCTCAACTGGCTGGGCGCGCATGCGATTACCTGGTGTACGGGAGTCCAGGCGGCCGATCAGGAACTCGTCAAGTGCTTTACGGACGGGCAGTATGCGCCGGGGCTCCGTACCCTCCTCGTCGTTGTCGTCCTCTTTCAGGCCCCCCTTCTGGAAGAGCCGATTTTCAGGGGCATCGTCTTTCGCGGTTTTGCGTCCGCCCTGCCCTTCTGGGGTGCGGCCCTTCTCTCCGGTGCCGTCTTCGCGCTCGTCCACGTCAATGCCGCCTCGTTCGTCGCCCTCTGGTTCCTCGGCGTTGCATTCGCCTGGCTCTACGCCCGGACCGGTACGATCCTCGCGCCGATGACGGCGCACGTTCTCTTCAACGCCGCCAACCTCCTGCTGCTCGTCTTCTTCCCCGAACTCTCCGCGAGCTAGATGCGCATCGCCTTCAAGACCTTCGGCTGCCGCCTGAACCATGCGGAGGCCCTTGACGCGGAAGCGTGCTTCCAGGCGGATGGACATCTGATTGTGGACCTCGATGCGGCCTATCCTCCTGACGTCATCGTCGTTCGGGGGTGTTCCGTCACCGCGAAGGCCCAGCACGAGTGCGAAAAGGAAATCGCCCGTCTGCGGCGGCGTTTCCCAGCAGCGGAAATCCGTCTCAGGGGCTGTCTTCCTGCGGCCTCCGCCGTCTCTGCCCGACGGAAGGAGGAGACTTCGGGAAGCCCAATTCCGCTGCGTACGTCACGCGCCTATCTGAAAGTACAGGACGGCTGTTCGGGGCGGTGCGCCTTCTGCATCGTCCCGCGCTTTCGCGGGCCTCCCGTTTCCGTTCCCTTCGACCACGTGCTGGCGCGCGCCCGCGCCTTCCTTGCGGCAGGGTACCGCGAACTCGTCGTCACCGGCTGCAATCTCGCCCTCTACCACGATGCCGGACGCCGCCTCCCCGACCTGCTCGCCGCCCTTGCGGCGCTCACGGGACCGACTCCCGTCCATCGTATCCGCCTCGGTTCTCTGGAACCGGGCCTCTGCGGTCCCGCGCTGCTCGACGTGATGGCCGTGCATCTGAACATCTGCCGCTTCCTCCACCTTTCCCTCCAGTCCGCCTCCAACCACATCCTGAAGCGGATGAACCGCCCCTACGAGGTTGAAGATGTTACGGCCTTCTGTGCCCGGGCCGTCCATCTCATCGGGCCACGCCTTACCCTCGGAGCCGATGTCATCGCCGGTTTTCCCGGAGAAACGGATGCGGACCATGCGGCGACGCTGCGCTTTCTCGCCAATCCCCTCAACCATTCGACCGTAGCGGACCCTCTTCGCGCGCCCTTCTTCTCCCTGCTCCACGTCTTCCCCTATTCGGAGCGTCCCGGCACGCCGGCGGCGACGATGGAGGGCCCCCTTCCACGCGCGGTGCGACTCGCCCGGGCACGCGAACTGGAGGCGCTGGGCCGCCGCCAGCGTGTTGCTTTCGCCCGGTCGTTCGTCGGACAGGAGGTCGAAGCGTGTGTCGAACGCGCCGGCGACCACGGCTGGACGGCGGAATACCTCCCCTGCCTCCTCGCTTCCCCCGCCCCGCGCCGCTCGCTCGTCACCGTCCGTATCGCCTCCTGCGACGCAGACGGAACGCTGCACGCCCGTCCCTAGCCGAAATGCCTGCGGCGCTGTACCAGCGCCGCCCCCGGCGTGTGGCATCTGAACGGGAATGCTTGCACGACCACACGATTTCACGTATACTACACATGTTTACACGAAAGGCGTGGAAGCGAATGTGCGTCAGGTTGTTTCGCGCGAGAAAGCGGTCGTAGAACTCCCGACACGTGCGAACCTCCGAACACTTCATTCGACCTCCGATGAAATAGGCTTCTGCATCTTCCTGCCGAAGCCGCTCCAGCACAGGAAGCAGAATCGGCGCAAGTGGGATGTCGCGTGCCGACGTGCGGCTTTTGGGTGCGGCGATCACGACCTTGGACCGTCCCGTGCCATTGAGCTGCTTTCGATAGATGCGCTTGGCGAAGAGGACAGGAGCGTCATCGTCTACAATGACAAGATCCGGATCCTCAACATCCCGCTACGCGCCTACGATTGGCAGGTGAACGGCAAGTCGCCCATCGAATGGATCATGGAACGCTACGCCGTGACAGTCAACAGGGATTCGCAGATCCGAAACGATCCGAACGACTGGTGCAGAGAGCATGGGCAGCCGCGCTATATCCTCGACCTGATCGGTCGCATCGTGAACGTGAGCATTCAGACTCTTGACTTGATGGCATCGTTGCCACCGCTTTCGTTCAAGACGAACTGAGAATGCGTTTGGGCTCCGATTAATATATAGAGGCAACTACACAATCCGAACGCGACAAGCGCGTCCGCCTTCGGGAGGAACGGGTTCTGTCGTGTCCGCTCGGTTTGGGTATGAGTCACCGTAGAGGGCATCTGCTTGATCCATCAATGAATCAACCGTTTCGTCAACAAACAAGTTCTCCTTGCGCCATTCCGTGTAATCGAACGGCTCACGATTGATGAGCGCGATGAACCGCTCGGCATTGACATCGCCAAACGCCTGTACCAGCACGGAAAAACCGCGTACGCGCAGTTCGTTATCGGTAATTGTAGTTGTCATCTGATTCCCTCCAACACAAACTCGACAGGGTTCGCCACTCGCATTTCGCCAAGGCGTTTCAACTTCTTAAGGATGCCGCGATCTACCGTAAAGAACCAATCGCATTCAGCCTGTTCCGCACACGCAAGGTGAATCGCATCCGCAGACTTGATGCCATAGCGCATCAAGTCTGAAGCACGTAGCCTAATAGCGACAGATGGAGGTATGTCAATTGCCGCCCCATTCGCCCAATCCTGAATTGCCTTTTTTCGCTGGTAATCAGGATTGCGAGACACCTCCATGCGCAACATGAACGACCAGGCATACTCCAAGACACCTGTACGCATAAGCCCCTGAATCAGCAACTTAGCGTCTGATTCGATCTTAATCGCTGTTTGCGTCTGAATATCAAAAGGGCGATTATAGCAACAGTTGTCGAGATAGACTCTCATATGCCTTGTCTTATTGATTATTTGCTCCTTCTCCATCAAAACGAAAAAAATTATAACACAATGTTGTAATCGAGGTCAACGTCAACGAGAGCGCCGACAATGCATCAAATCGAGAACTGTAGCTTGGGGGATAGTCTGGACTGTGCAACAGGCCATAGACGTAGAAGAAGACATCTTCACGCGTCACTTTGGGACCGTATTCTTCACGTGCGCGCTGAAGAATGAAATCGCTTATACCGGAATGCCGTCTATAATCCCCGTTTCCCTTGTCAAACAAAGAAAATCGCGCCAGAGCCAAATGTCCTTGAGGTAAACCCCGTACTTGGGGTCTGCCCATAGATACTCGCGTATCAACTCCTCGAAGCGTGTGCCCTTGTTGGCCTCTGAGAACGACTCGCGGCGGTACTTATCAAGAATCTTCGTGAACGGCATCAGCATTTTAGAATCCCTGGCAAAACTAGGACACGACAAGCGCGTCCCTCCCATTCGCGGAATTCGCCTTTTGGGAGGGACGCGCTTGTCGCGTCCGCAATCGGGAGGGGCTAGAGCGCGCGGATGAAGATGTTCTTGAACTCAAGCGGATCGCCGTGGCACTGGAGCTCGATTTGCTCGACCGGGAAGATCGGCTTCGAACGGTCCCAGTAGTTCTCCAGCACCGTGTTGTCCACCACCTTCACGCCGTTGAGCTCGACGGTCACGCGCTCGCCGCGCATCGTGATGTGGAACGTGTTCCAGTCGCCGACGTTGCGGTCCGCGATCGCGAGGGGCCGGGACGGATGCGTCCGGTTGTTGTAGAGGCCGCCCGAGCCGATGCCCCACTGGTTGTGCGCGTCCCAGATCTGGACCTGCGGCGTGCCGCGCAGATAGAGGCCGCTGTCGCCCTGGACGGAGAGCGTGCGCCAGTCCACCCACATCTCGAAGTCCCCGTAGTCCTTCGCCGTCGCGAGCGAGTAGCCGCCCTGGAAGCCGTCAAAGAAGAGCGCGCCGTCGCGCACGTGCCAATGTTCGTCCTTCTGCCGGTCGGCGATCTTCTGCATCGCGGCGCGTTTCTCGGGCGTGGCGGCCTGACGGACCTTCGGGTTGTCGAACTTCTCGGTGGTCGTCACGCCCTTCCAGTTCTTCGCGAGGCTCGCCGCACCGCCGTCGAAAAGCGGCGTGAAGCCGGCGGGGCACGCCTTCTGCGTGTCCGAGCCGACCACGTAGTCCGCCGGGACCTCCTTGATGCGGATGTTGCGCCACATGACGTGGTGGCCATGGCCAAGCCAGCCGATGCGGCCCTTCCGGTTGTGGAGGCCGGGGTGCTTCTTGCCGTCCGGCGTGTCCGTGCCGTCGCCCTTGAACTTCGAGACATCGGCGTCCGTCACGAGTTCGCCGTTCAGGATCACCTGAATGCGGCTGCCGATCACGCGCACCTCCTCGAAGTTCCACATGCCGGGCCGGCGCACGTAGCTGCCGCCGCCGGTGAAGTTCTTGTCCTTGCCCCAGATCTGCTTGTTGAAGTTGTCGCGCTTCGCCGGCACGATGCCGTAGACCGACCCCGTGTACTGGTAGGGCCTGAGCTTGTCCTTCTTCGCGGCCTTGTCGTAGTAGGCGTCACCGCCGTCGTCGAGCAGCTGGAGTTCGCACATCGCGTGATAGGCGGCGTCCTTGTGGATGTCGGTCATGCGCAGGCCGAGTCCGTTGTTGACGTTCTCTGGCATGCAGAACTCGAAGCGGAGGATGAAGTTCTCGAACTCCTTCTCCGTGCAGAGGTTGCCGCCGGAGCCCTTGCCCGGCTGGCAGGCGAGGACGTTCATCTCCTTCATCTCGCCCGTCCCGGCCATCTTGACCTTGATCGTCTCGACGCCGTAGGACGACGTGGCGCCGACCCAGCCCGTGAGGTCCTTGCCGTTGAACAGCGGCACGAACCCTTCGGCGTCGGGCATCGCCGCGCCGAGGGACACGCAGGCCGCCAGCGCGGCCGCGGAGAGGAAACAGCATTTCATGGTTTCAGTTGCTCCTTTTGTCTTTGTTTACGAAGGGGGTGTTGGACGGCATGCGGAAGTCGCAGTTGACGAACTCGACGCCCGTGCAGTCGTCCTGCACGACGGGGTCGCGCTCCTCGCGCAGGCCCGCGAAGCGCAGCTTCACGTTCTCGAAGCGGATGCCGTCCGCATGCCGCAGGTAGAACCCGTAGGCGGGCAGCGGCAGCTTGGCGAACATGCGGTTTTCGGGGTAGGCCTTCTCGACCTCTGGGACACGCTTCGTCGCCTCCTCCGCCGTGCAGCCGCCCTTCACCGTGAAATCGAGGTTGCGCAGCGTGAGGTTCTGCACGCGCAGACCCGGCACGCCCGTGATCGAGCTTGCGATGAAGCTCGCCGTCGAACGGCACGTGACGTTCTCGATCACGCAGTTCTTCAGTTCCGCCCGCGCGCCGGAGGGGTGGACGTTCCGCCGTCCGAGCCGCACGAAGACCGGGGTCTGCATGCCGCCCTCCATGACGATGTCGTGGACGCGGATGTTCTCCATCACGCCGCCGTCCACCATTTCAAGCGCAATGCCGGCAAGCCCCGTGATGGGATCCGTGACACCGGGCAGCCGATGCTGCCACTTGCGCAAATTGGACCGGCTGGCCGGCACGAGCGTGCAGTGGTGGATGCGGCAGTTGCGGAAGCCGCCCCGGCTCGACGTGCCGAACTTGATGAAGTTGCAGTTGGAGGCGAGGCGGCAGTTGCGCACCTCGATGTTCTCGGGGACGAAGTTCGGGTTGTCGCTCTTCGGGCAGATCGCGTCGTCGTCCGAATCGACCGTACAATCCTCGATCAGGACGTTCTTTGAATCGATGTCGAACCCGTCGTTGTTGTAGTTCGCGTGGCTGAAGATCGTCACCTTCCGCGCGAGAACGCCGTCGCACTCCTTGAAGTAGCACGTCCAGCTCGCCGGGTTCGTCAGCGTCACCCCCTCCACGCGCACGTCGATGCAACGGAAGAAGAAGCAGCATTTCCAGCGGTTCGGCGCGCCGTCGCGGACGGGCGCCGCCCAGCCGCGCCCGTCCACGGTCCCCTCGCCCTCCAGGGCGACGTGCCGCGCCTTGACGGCGCCGACGACGGCCTTGTGCCCCGCGTAGTCGAGGTGGTTCGTACTCCCCAGCAGCGTCGCGCCTTTCGCGAGGTGCAGCGTCACGCGGTCCTTCAGGAAGATGCCGCCCGTGAGGTAGGTTCCGGCGGGCAGGACCAGCTTGCCGCCCCCGGCGGACGACAGGTCGTCGATGGCCTTCTGGAGGGCCGCCGTGACGGGCGTCGCGCCGTCCTTCGGCAGGTCCAGCGTGACGGTGGCGGCACGCGCCCGTCCGTCGTTCCGCACCCAGTCGCCGAGCGCCTGGTAGAACGTCCCAAAGCAGCCGTGCCCCATGCCGATGCCGTGGACGATGCCCTTGTCCTTCACGGGAATCGCGTTGTAGGCGGCATAGACGGCGCTGGGCGCGCAGGTCGTGTCGGCGAACCCGACGGCGACGCGCACGGGGCAGCGGATGCGCGCGGCGAAGTTGGCCCCGTCGAAGTAGGGGGCGAAGGTCTCGGCGGCCGCGCGCTTCGCGGGTGTGGCGGAATTGTGTTCGACGATTTGCGGCCAGCCGCTCTGCCGCCCCTTCAGGTAGCCCATCGTGTCCGTGATCGCGGGCACGTAGAACGCCGCGCGCGTGAAGGCGTGGTTGAGTCCCGTGAGGTAGAAGCCGAAGCCGCCGCCCTGGGAGGTTCCCTGGTAGCGCACGCGCGTGCGGTCAACGTCGGGGCGCGCCACCACCCAGTCGACGGCGCGGTCGATGCCGAGCAGCACCGGGTAGAAGAAGTACGCCTCGCGGCTCTCGGAAATGCCGCTCTCCGCGTAGCCGGTGCCGTACTTCGCCCGGCATGCGGCGTTCATCGCGTCGTATTTCGCCTTGAGGCCGTTCTTCTCCCAGTCCCAGTGCGGCTCGAAGGGGTAGACGGAGAAGAAGACCGAAATCGCGTCCTGTTGCCCCTGCATGTTGTTCGTCCAGCCGCCGAAGCCCGCCGCCGCGACCTGGAAATCGACGGGGTAGGGCGCGCGGGCCTTGTCCGTCGGCACGCTCATGTAGCCGTAGACGCGCCGTCCGAACGTCGCGAAGGAGATGCGGAAGAAGTCGAAGTCCTTCGTGCAGCGTTCCGGTACACGGACGACCTGCGCGTCGAGCGGCACCTCCCGCGCGAGCTTCGTCCGTGCGTCCGCCCAGAACGCATCGAAGTCGTCCGGCGAGGGCGACCCCTTCTCCAGCTTCTCCGGCTCGTAGCCGACGCCGAAAACCTGGTTTTTGCAGCCCTTTCCCGCGAGGCAGAGGCGGAGAAAGCCCGGCTCGGTGAGCGTGCCGGCCACCGTGAACGGATTCTCCCGCGCGAGGTCGACGGACCGCTTCTCGAACTTCTTCGGGCCGAAGTTGTCGAGCGACGCCGTGACCGTCCCCGCCTTCACGGGCACGCCGTTCGAGTCCACCGCCGTCACCGTGAACGTCGCCCGCTCGCCGCAGGCGTAGAGGCAGGTTTCCCGATCCGCCTGGATCTTGAACGTCGTCTGCGCGAAGGCCAGCGCCCCCGCGAGCAGCATCATGCCGAATATCCGTTTCTTCATAAGGCTCTCCTGATTAACGCGACGGAGCGCGTCCCTCCCAGGTTACGTGATTCATCCCCGCTGGGAGGCGGCGTGGGGGCTGACCGGGGAGGGACAGCTGGGCCTCCGTGTAGGGCGGAACGAGGATGTCGAGTTCAAGGGTCGTGCCCTTCCGCGTCCATTCGACCCCGACGCGCCCACGCGGCGTGTCGAGATGGGCCGCCACGCGCCCGAGCGCCGCCGGGAAGGACGGGCGGATCTCGACGGCGGCGAATCCGGGCCGCGCGGCGCGGATGCCCGCAAGGCGCGTCATGAGCGTGTGGAGCGCGCCCGAGAACATGGCGTGGTTGTGGGAGTTCATGCCGCCCTTGAACGACCACTGCTCCCAGAGCGTCGTCGCGCCGCGCGCGAACATGTAGCCGAAGCCGGGGTATTCCGGCTGCGTCATGAGCCGCACGAAGAGGTCCGCCTCGCCGAGGTCGCAGAGGACGTCGCCAAGGTGGCGCATCCCGAAGATGCCCGCGTTGACCCGCCCCCTGTCCTCCTCGCGGACGGTCCGGACGAGCCGCGCCGCGACGGCCGCGCGCGACGCCTCCGGCACGAGGCCGAACGCGAGCGGCAGCGCCGTCGTCGTCTGCGAGCCGTCGCCGTAGGTCTTCGTGCCGTCGTGGAAGAACGCCGTGTGGAAGGCGGCCTTTGCGCGGGCGTGGAGCGCGTGGTAGCGCGCCGCCTCGTCCGCCTTTCCGAGTGCCGCCGCCGTCTCCGCCACGATGCGGCACATCTCGCAGAAGAGCGCGGTGTTGACGAGCGCCACGTCGTTGAAGTACCCTTTCCAGGTGCCGTCGTTCGGCGCGCACCAGTCGCCGAAGCCGTCGGGGCAGACGAGGCCCGGCCACTTCTTCACGTCGCCGTCCACCTGGCGCCGCATGCCGTCGTAGCGTTCGGCGAGGACGCGCACGTCGCCGGTCGCCCGGTAGAGGCGCCAGGGCAGCACGACGGAATCGCCCGTCCAGTCCGGGTTGCCGTCCCCCACGCCGATGTCGTCGAGCCACTTCGCGTAGTAGCGCCCCAGCTCGAACCAGCTCAGCGCGGCCTCCTCGTAGGCCTGGGAGTCCATCTGGCAGGGCGTGCGCTCGTCGCGCATGCAGCAGTCCGTCGGGAAGCTCATGAAGTTGCTGCGCATGGACCAGTTGGCGGCGTTGACGTATTGGTTCAGCGTGTCGTCGTCGCAGGCGAACGCGCCGATCGGCTCGACGTCGGCATGGACGGCCCAGGCGGTGAGGTCATCCGCCGTCGGCGTCCCCGGCCAGCCCGTGATCTCCGCGAACTGGAAGCCGTGGTAGGTGAAGCGCGGCGTGAACGTCTCGGGCGCCCCCGTCCCGGCGAGGACGAAGGTGTCCGTCGATGCCGCCTGGCGGTTCGTCCACGGGTCGATGTTGCCGTCCTCGCCCAGAAGCTCGCTCGTGCGGAGGCGGATCTTCGTACCCCGCGGGCCCTGCGCGCGGACCTGCACGAACCCGGCGCGGTTCTGCCCGAAGTCGGCGACGAAGACGCCGGGACGCGTCTCGGCGATGCGCACGGGCCTGCGGGGGTCGAGCATCCGCACGGGCGGCGCGTCGTTCGCGACGAGGCGCGGCGCGTCCGCGCGCGGCCACACGTGGACGGCGTGCCAGCCGTTCGTCGCGCCGGCGGGTGTACACCAGGCGGGGTCCGCGCGCGCCGCGTCGATCGTCTCGCCGTGGTAGAGGCTCGCGCGCACGACCTCGCTCGCCTGCGTCATCTCCCACGCGCCGTCCGTCACGACTACGTCGCGCGTGCCGTCCGCGTAGGTCACGGCGAGGTGCAGGATCGCCCGCCGGGGCTTGAGCCAGTGCCAGCCATAGCGCGAGACGTCGTCCGAATACCCCGCCGCCAGCCAGAAGCCGACGGTGTTCGCGGCGCCGGGCTTCAGGAGGCGCGTGACGTCGTAGGTGTCGAAGAGCGCCGCGCGGCCGCCTGTCATGCCGGGGGCGAGGACGCGCCGGGGATCGGCCTTCTCGCCGTTGAGCCAGAGTTCGTAGAAGCCGAAGCCGCACGCCGAGGCGAGCGCGGCGACGACGGGCTTGTCCCGCAGGGCGAACGTGCGGCGCAGACGCGGCGCGTTCTTCGGCAGGATGCCGGGGTGCAGGAGGGTCGTGCCCGCGAGGTGGAGGCGGCCGTTCGCGAGCGGGGGGTTGCGGAAGGCGGGCATGAGGTGGCCGCGGAAGCGGTCGTGGAGCCACGGGGCGCCGTCCGGCCCCGTCACGGCGACGTCCGAGACGAAGGCCTCCTCGCCCGCCGACGTCCGCACGCCGACCGTGCCGGCGGCGAACGTGGCGTCCGTGCAGGCGTGGACGGGCACGCCGTCGAGAAGCGTGCGGATCGCGGGGCCGCGCACCTCGACGCGCAGGACGTGTTCCTTCGTCCAGTCAAGCCCCTGGGGGAAGAAGCGCCCGAGCTTCACGGGCGGCAGCAGGCGCAGCTTGCCGTCCCCGAGCAGGAGGTGCGGGCGCAGCAGCGGCTCGCGGTCCAGCTTCGTGTTGATCTGCCACAGGTAGCCGGTCTGCGCGTCACGGGCGCGGAAGAGGAGGCCGAACGCATCCCGGACGAGCGTGAACGTCGCCTGGTAGTCGAAGTCCGTCCACGCCACGGGAACGGCGGGCTCGCCGATCCACTGCGCGCCCGCCCAGTCGGCGTCCGTCTGCAGGCCGACCGAAAACCGCTGCGGCGCGCACCAGTCCGTCGCCCCCACGAGGCGCGCCTGCCACCGGTAGACGACGCCGGGCGCAAGCGGCGGGCCGTCGTAGAGACGGGCGAAGAGGTCGCCGCCGCGGCCTTGCCACACCGTCCCCGCGTCGGTGAACACCTTCACCTCGGCGGCGGCGGGGCGCGTGGCGGGTTCGTCGCCCGCGAGCGCCCACGAGAAGCGCGGCTGCGTGCGGACGAGCCCCAGGGGATCGCGCAGGCCCTCGCAGCGCGGCGCGGCGAGGGCGAGGGGGCGGGCGGACGGGGCGGCGGGCGACGTGTGCGCCAGGCCGACGAGGGCGAGCAGGGGCAGGAGGTTCATGGCTGTGCGTTGCCTTCTTCCCGCGCGGCGTCCTTTTCGGCGCGTCGGCGGCGGAAGAAGTCGACGAGGACCGCGCGGCACGGCTCTTCGAGGACGCCCGTCACCACGGCGGGATGGTGGTTGATACCGGGGTGGTTGAAGATGTTGAACGCGGTGCCGCCGCCGCGCTTGGGGTCGGAGAGGCCCCAGACGACGGCGTCGACGCGGGCGAGGACGATCGCGCCCGCGCACATCGGGCACGGCTCCTTCGTCACGTAGAGGCGCGTCCCCGTGAGACGCCAGCTGCCCTTCGCCGCGAAGGCCGCCGAGAGGGCGAGCATCTCCGCGTGCGCCGTCGCGTCGGCGAGCATCTCCGTCTGGTTGTGGGCGCGGCCGAGGATGCGGGCGGCGGCGGGCGGGGCGGCGGGGGCCTCGACGATCACGCAGCCCGTGGGCACCTCGCCGTCCGACGCCGCCTTCTCGGCCTCGCGGAGCGCCATGCGCATGAAGTGTTCGTCGAAGGATGCGTCGACCATGGCGACCGCCTCAGACCGCGAGTTCGACGCGCTTGATGACCTGGTCCTGGTAGGGCTTGTCGAGTTCGACGAAATAGCCGCTCCAGCCCCACACGCGCACGATGAGGTGGCGGTGGAGGTCGGGATGCTTCTGGGCGTCGACGAGCGTGTCGCGGTTGATCGCGTTGATCTGCAGCTGGTGTCCGCCGCGGTCCACGAAGAACTTCACGAGCTGGGCGACCTTCTCCACGCCGTCCGGCTCGCGGAAGGCGCTGTCGTGGACCTCGATGGTAAGCGGGCCGCCGTTGCAGACGCGCCCGAGGTCGGGCGTCGTGAAGGAGCGGATGACGCTGAGCGGACCCTTCACGGGGACGTCGAGGGACGGCGCGTAGTTCGCGCTGAACGGGTGTCCCTTCAGGCGGCCGTCCGCCGAGGCGGGCAGCTCGTTCGCGTGCCAGATATAGTACATCGCCGACCCGGTGCCCGGACGGTAGATGCCGCCCCGGTCGTTCTTCCGCCCCGCGAGCGCGTCCGCCCACGTCGCGACGAGCCACGCCGCGAGCGCGTCGACGGAGGCGTCGGCGTTTCCCATCTTGGGCGCCTGGCGGGCGGCGGCGAGCAGGTCGGGACGCGCCGCGAAGTCGGTGTCCATCAGGTTGACCAGCTCCGCCATCGTCACGAGCTTCTTCTCGAAGACGAGTTCGCGCACGGACGCCAGCGCATCGACCGCCACCGCGATGCCCGTGCCGTGGATGCCGAAGTTGTTGTACTTCGCGCCCCGGCTGATGTCGCGCGCCTTCTCGATGCAGCCCGTCGAGATGACCGAGACGAACGGGCCGGGGAAGATCTCGACGTGCCGGTACTTCTCCTGGAGGAGGTCGCACTGGTGGAAGATCTCCGCGCGCATGTTCGCCTGAAGGGCCTCGAACGTCCCGGCCCCTTTCCGCATCGCGGTGTCGAGGCACTTGGGCATCGAGACGGCGTCGATGTTGTTGATGTCCATCCCGCAGCCGGGGATCAGGAACTCCCAGCAGGCGGCGACGGAGTAGTCGCGCGCGTCCTCGGGCGCGTAGCCCCACCGCTCCAGGGCGGGGATGACGACGTCGTCGTTCGCGTACTGCGGGAAGCCGAGGCCGGCCTTGGTGAGTTCGGTGCCGCGTTCGTAGACCTCCATCGGCGTGTTTTTGTCCACGCGCAGGTTGATCTTCGGATCGACGAGCTTCAGCTCGCCGCACGCCTTCAGCGCGAGGCGGGAGAGGCGGTTGAAGGCGGGCGTGCCGTCGCGGGTGCAGCCGCCGAGCATGACGGACTGCCCGTTGTCGCCCTGCTGCACGCCGATGTAGAGATCGCTGTCGCGGTTGCAGGCGATGAAGAACTCCTCCAGCTCCTCCAGCGCCGTCTCCTCGGTGAGGCGCCCGGCGGCGAGGTCGCCCTCCAGATACGGCAGCAGGTACTGGTCGATGCGCCCGAGGCCGCAGTGGTACTCGCCCTCGCACCAGAGGCAGTAGTGGAGGATGCGCAGGGCCTGCAGGGCCTCGTGGAACGTGCGCGCGCCGTGCGCGGGGACCTGTCCGAGCGTGGCGGCGATCTGCGTGAGCCCCTGTTTCGCGGCGGCCTCGCGGTAGCGTTCGACGAGCTCCAGCACGGCGACGGTGGAGAGGCGGGCGTTCGTGAGGAAGAGAACGCCCTCGTCGTCCCCCTCGGCGCGGGCGCGCGCAAGGCGCGCGTCCATCTCGCGGATGCGGGCGAGGAGGCCGTCGTGGATCGCGGGGCCGAAGTCGGCGGTCAGGTTGAAGACGACGCCCTTCTCGCCGTACGCGATGCCCTTCGCCTTGTTGGCGGCGATCTCGGCGTCGGAGTGGAGGTCGGGGATCTCGTTGACCGTGCGCGTGAAGGCGATCGTCTCACCCTCCATGAACGCGGGGGTCTCGGCCTTGAGCATTTCGACGAGGCCCATGCGCGCGCGCGTCGAGTCGTCCACGCCGTTTGCGATGAAGCCGTCCAGGAGCGGCTTCCAGTCCACGTCGCGGCGGAACGCCTTCTGCTTCTTGCTGAAGGTCGCGTCCAGCAGGTTCTTGATTCTCTCCGTCATGTCGTCACCCGTCTCGTCGTTTGAAGATACGGCTTCATTATACCACAATTACGGGCGACGGGGCCGCAGGGCCTGCCGAACCATTCCGTTGCGTCGCCCGAGCGGCATGCGAATCGAGCCCCCTCGGCCTTCCTTACTTGGAAAGGGGATCGCCCGCCACCTTCCGGTAGACGCGAATCCAGTCGATCTCAAAGCGCGTTCCGTCGTCCACCTCGACCTCGGACTCCGGCATCATCCACTCGGCACCCAGCGCCAGGTTGAGTAGGATGTAATGAGGCCTTGAAAAGGCGCCCCCGTACTCCCCGAGCGGGAACGCCCCGTAGCGGACCCCGTCGTAGAAGCACACCGCCTCCCGCTCGTCCCATTCCAGCGCATAGACATGGAAGCCGTCGGCCGGCGACTGCCCCCGCAGCTCACACGCTCCTGGAGACGCATGCCGGCCCGTTTTGTCGGAGAGTCCGTGTACATTGCACGTCACCTTGTCGGGCGTCTGCCCCCAAAACTCAAGGACGTCGATCTCGCCGCATCTCGGCCAGCCGACCTCCCCGATGTCCGCGCCCAGCGTCCAGATCGCGGGCCAGCTTCCCTTGCGCGCGGGCACCTTCGCCCGGCATTCAATCCGCCCATGCGCGAAGGAAAAGCGATCATGCGTGTTGACCGAGCCAGAGGTGACCGTGATGTTCGTACGCGCACGCTTCCAGTCGTTCATCTGGCCAGGAGCGAATTCCGGATTCTTCCACTGGACGCGATGTCCCTGCAAGACGAGGCGGCCATGTTCGACGCGGACATTTTCAAGTCTGTTCGTGTAGTACTGGTACTCCTTGTTTCGGACGAAACCCAACTCGTAACCCCATTTCGATGAATCAAGCACTGTGCCGTTGAATTCGTCCGACCAGACAAGTTCCCAGTCGGCAGAGGCCACTCCGGCAAGCAGTCCCGCAAAAGCCATCGGAATCAGAATTTTCATGACGTCTCCCTTCGCGGCCTCAGCCGAGCCTTTCCCGTCCATCCGACAAGACGACCAGCGAGCCGGCGGGCGCGGTCTCGTTTGGCGCACCTCGCGTGCCGATGCGACCGAGAACGTCGCCCGGCAGGGCCAGGCGACCGTCCCGTCGGCGGCACGCCGCCGTAATGTCCTCGAACTCTTTCCCGAGAAGGTCCCGCGCGTACACCCTCGCCCTGGGTGCGCCGTCCCGGAGCGTCAGCGATCCCAGCGCCCCGAAGACCGCCAGCGGCATCCCCTCACGGGCCTCCTCCTCCAGCGCAATGTCGGCGATCGGCGTCCAAGAGCGTCCGCCCGTCAGGCGCGGCATCGTGCCGACGGCCAGTGCGCCGTTCGGATGCCGCCCGGAAAGGACGTACGGGCGCTCGGCCTCGCGCGAACGCACCTCCGCAAGCGCCGTCCCGCGCGCAATGACCGCCGGAGCCTTCTGGTAGACCAGCTTCTCCCAGACCGCCTCAAGCCATCCCTCGCCGCGCGCATACCGCCATTCGTCCGTCAGCGTCTCGTCGGAGAACGCCGTCTTGAAGTCGGGCCTCCCGCCAAAGGCCGGCGCCAGCGCCTGCCACGCGACGGCCCGGTCGACTTCCGACAGGTCGTTGCCGTCGCTCCGCATCACGCCGAACGCATGTCCGAGAATTGCGCCGAGCGTCGGGACGTCCTCGACGTTCAGCATCGTCCCAAATCCGTTCCCGTCGATCAGCTCCGAGAACGCCGCGACCCGCTCCAGCGCCGTCGTCCGGTCCAGCGGACGAAGCATGTCGTAAATCCGGACAACGTCCGAGAAGGCGAACACCTGACGGTCATAGTCGTCTTCGGGATTGACTTCCGCGCGCAGGGCGTCCAGCATGCGGCCCGGACCGCCCACGCGCTCCGACTCCTTCAGGACCTTGACGTAGTTGAACGGATGGCTCCACATCGGCTTGTGCTCGACGATCATCCCCGGCGCGATCTCGCGCGCCAGCTCCGAAAGCATCCGGCGGAATCCGACCGAGCCGCTCCGCATGCCCCAGTCGACCTTCAGGTAGCCGATACCGGCAGCGGCGCAGTCCTCGATCTTCGCGCGCCATTCCGCGCGCACCTTCCCTGACGGGACATAGGAAAGGCAGTCCGACTCGCCGTGGCATTGGCACGCCACCCAGAGTCCCGCGCCGCGCCAGCCGGCCTCGACGAGCCGCCCGTTGAGGTTCGTCAGCCGCGCGCGGCGCGTCGCGCCCAAGGATGGGAACCGAGCCGGATAGGGGTCAATCAAGGCGAAATCCACGGTGCTGACGCGCGACAGCGTGCCGTATGGCACGTCCCATCCGTCGTCCAGCATCATCCACAGCCTGTTGCGGCTCTTCGGGAAAAGCCCCGTCCATCCGCCCTTGCCGAAGACGAGATCCTCGTTGATGTTGTCGCGCGCGCGTGCCGCGCCCTGATCGCCCGCGAACGCCAAAGGCGAACGCTTGACCTTGCCCAGCATCCTGTTCTGGATGCCCCACGTACACCAGTAGTTCGGCGAGACGGCGTCCTCCCGGACGCACCCGGTCGGGCATCTACAGCCGCCGAGCGCGAGAAGGCCGAGGCCACCGGCCTTCCGGATGAAATCCCTTCGTGAATCCATGACGCGATTCCTCCTTTCGTTGGCTAATTACCTGAGACCGGGTAGATCGGTGCCCCGTCTTGGTAGACCCACGCGCCGTTGCCCGCGCCACCGAACGCCCAGACGCGTCCGCGGTCCAGAAAGAACTGAGGCTCGAAGCTGGACGGGTAGTCGAACCCGCCCGGCAAGGTGCTGAAGTGCGCACCGTCGTCCTGCGTGACATACACCGTCCCGCTCCCCGCCGCAAGGAACGAGCCTGGACAATGGAGATCGAACGCGAGCGGCGCGAAAAGGCCGACGGGACCCGCCATCTTCACGAAGGTCCGCCCGCCGTCCGTCGAGCGGAAGAGCGCACCCCGTCCCTCTCCGCTGGAGGCAAAGAACCATCCCGGTCGACCGGGCGCCGCCCTGATCGACGCTTGCACCGTTCGTCCCGAGACGACATCGACGACGCCCATCTTGAAGGAGACGGCCGTCCACCGCGCGTCTTCCGGCCCCCGTCGGAAGACGCGTGTGCCGTTCATGTCCCAGCACATCATGTCGCCCGACTCCGACACGGCGATCGCCTCGCCGTTGCCCCATTCCTGGAACTTGAAGAGGTTTGCGCCCTCCGGAAGCCCCTCGCCGAACCACGACCAGCTCCTTCCGTTGTCCCGCGTGCAATAAATGCCACCCTTGCCCTTTCCGATGACGCCCCCCATCACAAGGTAGAACTCGTCGCGCTTCGGATGCGCCGCCACGGTGAATGGCGCGTAAAACCCGTCTTTCATTGACCACTCCCAATCTGGCTTGATTGCGGGCAGGCCGTTCGTCGAACACAGAGTCCACGTTCTCCCATCGTCCCTCGACAGGCGCACAGACGGATTGAACTTGCCGCCCGTCACCAGGACAAGGCCGGGGGTCACGCGCGAGAACGCGACCGAATTGACGCTTTCTCCAAGGGGATCATCGCCCTTCATCTTCTCGAACGACTTGGCCGCATCATGAGAAACGTACATGCGCGAATCGGCCGTCGCATAGAACACCACGTTCGCGTCAAAGGGACTGGACGCGATCGTGAACGGCACGAGCTGCTGCGCTCCGTGGATGCGGCTGTGCCAGTGGACGCCCGCGTCCACAGACTCCCAAAGCGAATACCAGTCCGTGACGTACCACTTCCTTTCGTCATGCGGATTGACGACAACCGAACAGGCCGCCGGCATGCAGTCATAGTCGCGCATTTCCTTTTCAGGCTCGGTGCAGACGGGTTTCTCGCTCTTGATGGCCGTCCACGCGGCATCATCCGCACCGCGACGGAAGGGGTTGCCGCGCGTGTCACAGAGGACATAGAAGTCGCGGCCCGCGCCAATCGCCCAGTAGCGTCCACGCTGGACGCCATAGTTGTCCCAGACCTTCACCCCCGGCGCCAGGCGCGGCAGTCCCTGCGAAAACTCGCGCCATGTCGCGCCACCGTCCTCCGTCGCCCGAACGTCCTGTTCGTCGAAGATTCCCAAGACGCGCGCCGAGCCGGCGATCTGGCAGAGTTCCGTCGGAATGCGCTTCATTTCAAGGCGAGTCCAAGTCTCGCCGCTGTCTTCGGAACGGTAAAGGCCACGCTTCCGCCCGTAGCGCGGCTTCGGGTTGGGATCACGTCCCTTTCGGACGGCCTCCGCCTCGCCGGGAACGTCCTCGTAGCCCGGCGCACACGCCCATACGCGGCCCTTGACGGCCCGGTCGTAGAAAACGCAACAGAACCAATGGTCGTCCAGCCCGACAGGACGCCACGTCTCGCCATTGTCCGTCGATTTCATGAGTCCCGTGCAGTCGCCGCCCACGACCAGTTCGTCCGGGTTGGACGGATTCCTGTCCAGAATCTGTCCGTAGACCCGTCGCCGCCCGTTCCCAAGGTAGTTCCCCACCGCCGTCTGATGCCATGTCCGCCCACCGTCGCGGGACACGATGATGCCCCCCATCGCGTCCGGCGTGGAGCCGGACGCGCAGACGATGTTGTTCTCGTCGCGCGGATCGGCCGACAGCGAACGCGCCATGTCCAAATGCTTCAGGCGCATCTCGTAGGGGAGGTTCCCGTGAAGCGGCCGCCATGTCCGGCATCCGTCATCCGAGCGATAAGGTCCGCCCACGTCAATCGTCAGATAGGCGACATTCGGGTTGCGCGTGAAGATGACGTTCTGCGCGAACCCGCCGCCGTAAATCGGGAAGAGAGACCAGCGCTCGCCCGCCTCGCCGCTCCTCGCCCAGACGGCGGCCATCGTCAACATCCAGACCCGAACCATAAAAACAACTCGTTTCATGTCACGTTCCTTTCTGAAAATCAGCGAATGAGGAGGCAGAAGCCTTTCAGCAGACGGACGGCAAACCGGTTGCCCTTGCGCGAAATCTTCCATTCCTCGGCCGTCGCCCGACCGTTCACCGTGAACGTCCATCCGCTGAAATCGGCCGGCGACACGACCTCCGTCTCGTCCTTGACGGTCAGGAACGTCGTCTTCAAGTCTGCGCCCGATTCCCCGTCTGGGATATGGATGTCGCAAATCCCGTTCGCCGGCAGTTCAAGCTTGCCCGTGACGAACAGCGTGCCCCTGTCCCCCGGCTTCACGCGAAAGCCGCCGCCCTCGGCCACGGCGAGACGCGCCATCTCGTACCTCCGTTCCTCCGCACCGGGCTGCACAAAGGCACCTGTCGCGACCTCAACCCCCATGCGGCAAATGCATTTGCCGTTGCCCGCGACCTGGACGGCGCCCGCCGCGATTTGGAGCGTGCCGTTCACCTCCGACAACCCCGCCGCGCCAAGGCCCGAGATGTCATACGCCAGTTCCAGCGTGCCCGGGCCCGTCTTGCGGAAGCCGACGGTCCGTCCCGCGTCCGTCTGCGCCTTCGTCCGCCCGATCGGCAACCTGAAGACAACATCCGCCGCGCCGTCGCCCGTGATGTCGGCCACGTCGAACGTCGTTCCCGAACTGCTGTTGAGCGACATCATGTCGCTCTGACGGCTGTTCGCCGCAACCGTCACAGGGGTCGTACCGGCAAAGGCGAACGTGCCGAGAACCGTGACGGCACCCTTGCTCCAGTAGCCGTTGCCGTTCACGACGAATCGGCCGTTGCCTTCAAGCCGCAGATTGGGGAACACGGCGCAACCGGCGTAGTCGCCCGTATTTCCCGGCACGTCGATGTGGATTTCGCCATTGTCGCGCGCGACAAACGTCACCGCGTCAGGCGTCACGTCTTCCGCCGTCGGTTCACCGCCGAACATGAACAGCTTCGGCAGGACGAGCCGGCCCGTACCGCTCGCGACAATCTCGCGCCCCGCGACCTGAAGATTTCCCGCGTAGGTGGCATGCGTGTCCGTCGCGACAAACCCGCCGCGCTCCTCGCCCAGCCAGAGTTCGCCGCCCGAGACCTCAAGGTCGCCCTCCATCGCGTTCGCGGCGTTCGCCAGAACTAGCCGGCCCTCCTCGACCGTGATCTTGCCGTTGAGCCCAAGCCAGCCGACCCAGTCGCCCCGGTTGTAGCTGTTGTGGATCTTTGCGTTCCACCGCAACGTGCCCGGGCCGGTCTTCCTCACGCCGACGACGGACGCTTCCTTCATCCGTCCGACGTTCTCCGTCGAAATCGTCACGTCAGCCGCGTCGTCGCCTGTCATGTCGGCGACGTAGAGCTCCGTCTGCCGCGAGGCGGCGAACGCGATCTTGCCCGAATTGCCCCTGGGCTGGTTCAGCGTGTAAGGCGTCGAACCGCCGAACGCCAGCGTGCGCGTCACCTTGAGAAGCCCCTGCTCCCAATAGCCCCGCTTCGAGAAGTCGAACGAGCCGCCGTCGAACGCGAGGTCCTTGACCGCCGAGAACGGGTAGTCGTATGTCCCCGTCTTGCCGGGACGGAACATTCCGCCCGCATGGACGGTGACGCTCACCGCACGGTCTTCCGCCTCCGCCGTGTCGTTCGCACCGCCCAACGCCCCGGGACCGGGGTTCTCCAGCGTTGCGCCGTCGTGGACATGGATCGTGACATCCTTGTCGCGGTGGCCGAACGTCGTGTTGTCGCCGCACCAGGCGTCCTCGGTCGTCAACAGCCCGCCGTAGACGTGCCAGTCGCAGACGTTGTAGTTCCACATCGGCTTCAGGCGCAGCGTACCGCCACCCCATTTGGACAGGGACTTCGTGTTCGACCCGAACCCGAACTTGTTCTCGGCCGACGAGAGAACGATTTCCTGCTCGTTGCTGAATACGACATTTCCGGGATCCAGCCATTCGGCGCCCAATGTCACCGCCGTGCCTGTGAAGTCCTCGCCGCCGATCGTCACATTGTCGCCGTCCGCATAGCGCGTCTCTTGACCGTTGGCATCCTTCCAGTTCGCCGTCGAGCGATTCCAGACGGCCGTCCCGTCGCCGACAAGCGTCAGGTCCGCCGCCGACAGGCTCAAGGCCGACAGCGTGAATGCGCCTCGCATCATCTTGCCCATCTGCCGTTTGTTCATGTGTCGTCTCCTTTTTCTTTGGGGGGTGTCAGTTGATGAAAGCCTTCGAGAACCCGAGTACGCCAAGAGGGAGGCGCCCGCAATCCGGTCGAGACGAAGCCAACTGCAACTATCAGTTTAAGCTTCATTTGCCAATGATTTGCAATCATCATCTCCATGTTTATCCCAACCTTCTTCGCACCCGCCTGACAAAAGGCACCGACGCCGGGCACAGAAAAAAACGGCGTGCCTTCACATCGATGTTCTAGTTGAGGCACGACCAAGCGCCTTGAAGAAACACGAAATAGAAAGACACGCCGCGTGGAATGAACCACGTGACGCATCTTACATATTCGGCTCCTTCGAAAGATTGGTCGTTTTCAACTAAAGCCAAATACGCAAGACTGCGTACGCCTCGCGGGCTTCGGACGAGTTTCCGCGAGTCCTTCCCCTTTCGGCCCCGTATGCGGCCGCAGACAAAGGTTTCGCCGTTGGAACGGACGCGACGAGCGCGTCCCTCCCGCTGGCCGGTGGCTGACGTCGGTGCCCGTCAACCGCTTCAAAGAGCCTTCACGGCCTTAGCCGTGCGCCGGAAGGAACACCCCCTATCCGACGGAAATCTTCATGAAGTGTACCACAATTGGCGTCGTCGTGCAATTCGCCACGACGATCCACCCTTATCCCGATTTTTTCGGGACAGCTTATCCCGATTTCCCGTCCGACCCCAATAAATGCTGGGTGAAAAGTATTTTCGGCCCCTTCGGAAAGCGCCTTGGACTTTCTGCGCGCAGGGCCGAAACCGCGCAAAAGGCTCGGTTTCCGCGCTATTCCGAGACAGGGCGCACGGCTCCGCCGCCGCGAATCCGGCCGGTCAACACGGAGCGCGTGGAGATTGTTTTTCAAGGTTGGCGCGCGAAGTACCCGCACCCCCGTCACGAGGCGTCGCGCCGCCGCGAGATGAGATTTCACCGCGTAATAATCTTGACGATGCCGAGATTGCGGGTTCGGCAGGGTAAGCCGGGACACAATGAGATTTCACCGCGTAATAATCTCGCTTGAAAGCCGTATCTCGCTTGAACGCCGTCGCGGCGCGCGGCGTGATGCGTTCGGCAATTGCGGCCCTCCCCAGGTTTGTTTCGGCAGCCTCAGGCGCGGCGAGAATCCGTGCGAAGCGCGGGCGGCGGACGCCCACGAAAAAAACGGGGTAAGGGTCGACGGTCACGCAGGAGATCAGGGCCCGCGCGGCCGAGTCCGACAAGGGCGCGGCCTACCGCGTCACCAACAGAGTCACCAACAGATGCGCGTCCAGGATGGAGTGCCAGAGGCGCGGGGTCTGCATCCGCTGCCTCTACGACGGGAAAAGGCAGTGCAAGTTCTGCCGCCAGTGCAACCCGCACTGCCCCGCGTTCGTGGAGCAGAGGTGCGGGAGGCTCGAGAGGTCCCCGTTCGTCTGCAACGGATGCGCAGAGGAACGCACGTGCGTCCTGAGGAAGCGCCACTGCCTCCGCTTCAAGAAACCAGCCAGCACCATTTTCCGCACCATTGTCGGCAGTCCAATAGACATAGCGAGCTGCGACCTGCTTGCCACTCCGCGACCTCCCGATACTCGGAGAGAACCGCTTTTGATGCCACAAGTTCGATCTTCCTTGAGAACGCTGAACGAACAATCTTCAGCGGTGTTCCGCCGAAGAAGAAGGCGCTCATGACCACGTTCGTGTCGAGAACAGCCCTCACGCTCTTGCTCTCCTCCTTGTGCGTCTCTCGCGTCGAACATCGGATAGTGCATTGGAAATGTCCAATGGTGTCATACCGGCGTCTTTCGCTTGTTGACGAGCTTGGGCGAATGCATCTTCAAACTCTGCGGCAATTTCCTCGTCCGTAGGCGTTTTCAGCGGTTGCATGATTATGGAACCCTTATAAACAAGGACGGTGAACGCCGTACCGCTCTCCCAGCCATACATCTGGCGCAACGCCTCTGGGAGAACAACCTGTCCTTTTGAGGACATTTTTGTAGTCATCACTTTTGTCATACCGAACCCCTTTTACTTGTAAGACGTGGACATCGTAGCATTTTTCTTACCAGTAAGTCAATTGGCTGTTTGCAACGTGTTACAATTCGTCCGTAGCGCCGCTTTGCGCCCCCGTTTGGTATCTGCTATACTACCGTCAAATGCTCGGATGACAGACCTCCAAAATCAGGTCTGACCTGATTTTGGAGGTCGAACGAAGGATTGAACACATGAAGAGATATCTGTGCCTGGCGCTGCTGGCGCTTGCTGCGGCGTCGGCCGTTGCGTCGGAGATCGCGCTGGACCTGCGTCCCAGGGCCGTTCGGACACGAGGCGTCGCCGCGCCCAGGGCGACACAGACGGAAGAGGAGGCGGGAACGCTTCGGCAGACCGTGCTTGACGCCGGCGCGGCCTCGACTGGCTCCCTTGCGGTCGGGGACGTGCTTCGCCTCTCCGTCTACGACGACGTCACGCTCTCGCTCACGCTTGTCGCGCGGGAGGAGGCGCCGCTCGCGCGGGCGTCGTTCCAGGCCGAGGTTTCGGGCGCGAACTGGCGCGATGCCGTCGTCACGGAGACGGATGCGGGCCTTCTCGTCACGGCGACCGACCCGGCGAGCGGCCTTGTCTACGCGGTCGTGTCGTCAGACGACCGCGTGACCGTCCGGGAAATCGACCCGCATGCGTTGCCCGTCGTGGATGGCGGCGTGCGCGTCCCGGAACTTGACGCGGTCCGGGATGGCGTTCCGACGAAAAGGTCCGCCGCATCGACGGACCAGGCCTCCACGGTCGTCGACATGCTCGTCGCGTATGACCGCCCGGCGGCGGCGTGGGCGAAGGCGAACGGAGGCGGCGTGACGAACCTCGCGCAGCAGTGCGTTGCGCGCATGAACGGCGCGCTGGCGAACAACGGGCTCGACGCCGCCTTCCGCTTCCGTCTGGTCGGCGTGATGGCCGTGGATGCCGACGGCGACGGAAACCTCAACGACACCCTCGATAAGGTCACGCAGAAGACGGGAGCCTGGGCAGCCGTCTCCGCGATGCGCGACGCGGTCGGGGCGGACGTCGTTTCGACGATGGTCGACACGGGTAGCGCCTACGGCACGACGGGGCTTGGCTGGTCGCTGACGCAGACGACCGCATCCGGCATGAGGAACTTCTCCGAGCATGCGTACAACGTCCTCTCCGTGCGGGCTGCGGCGCAGAGCCACGTGATGGCGCATGAGACCGGGCACAACATGGGCGCCGGGCACGCCGACGCGCAGACCTCCTCGCCGGGTCCTCAGTCGTTCCCCTATTCGCGCGGCTTCTATTTCACGGGAACGGACAAGCGCGCCTACCATACGGTCATGGCCTACAACAATGACGGCTACGGCAACAGCTACGATCCGGCACCGCTCTTCTCCGACCCCGACAACGCCTGGGCCGGCGTCCCGGCGGGCGACGAAACGCATGACAATGCGCAGGTCCTGGCGAGGACGTATGCGGTGGTCGCGCAGTTCCGGGCGCAGAAGGTCGCCCTCTCCTACGACGTGTTCTTCTCGCCAGAGGGCGGCGCCCTCTTCTCCGATTCCGTCACGGTAACGCTGACGCCCGGCAAGGCGGGGCTCGCGATCCGCTACACGACGGACGGCTCAGACCCCACGGCAACGCACGGCTCCCTCTACACGTCGCCGCTCACGCTGACGAAGACCACGACGATTCGGGCGGCGACCGTGACGGACGGCACGGCCGGCCCCGTCTACGCGGCGACCTACTACAAGTCGGATCTCGGCGCCGCGCTCAACGCCCCGCAGCTCGTCTGGAACACGTCCGCCGACTATCCGTGGACGGCACAGGCGACAAATACATACGACGGAACGCTGGCCGTGCAGTCCGCCGCGCTCCCCAAGGGAACCGTGAACCGGACCTGGCTTTCCACGACCGTCACGGGGCCGACGAAGATGAGCTTCCGCTACCGGGCCATGATGTATAGCAGTTCCTTCCGGGTCTTTCTCGATTCGTCTGTCGCCTGGCAGACGGCCGATGCAGTGGACGACTGGACGCTCGTGGAGGTGGACGTCCCGACCGGCGTCCATGCGGTGAAGTTCGAGTATGAGCAGCGCGGCTATTACTTCGATCCGACGTTCTGCGGCATCTGGCTTGACGACGTGCGCTGGATTCCGGAAGGTTCGGAAGGCGTGACGCGCATGGACGGAAACGGAAACGAAATCCTGATCCCCGCATCATGGTTCGAGCGGCACGGCCTTGCGCCGGCCGGCGCCACGGCGGCAGACCTGGCCGCGGCCGCCGATGCCGACAGCGACGGCGACGGCATGGGCAACTGGACGGAGTACGTGTGCGGGACGGATCCGAACAACGCCGACGACCGGCTGCGCTGCACGATTTCGTTCGTGGACGGTGCGCCGGTTGTCGGCCATGAACCTCGGGACGGCTACCTTTCGGGGTATCGGGCCGTGCTGAAGGGGAAGGCTTCACTCTCAGACGCCCAGTGGACGGACGCGACGCCGCAGCACCGTTTCTTCAAGGTCGTTGTCGAGAAGAAATAGGCCCGCCGCGCGAAGTACCCGCACCGAGCCGCGTTGCCACGACGGGAGGGACGCGCTTGTCGCGTCCGCGCCATCCGGCCGACCCGCATGCTCCCGCAGGGATGCTGTTCAGTTCCCCGCCAGGGCCTTCTTGATCGCCTCCGCGTAGACGCGGCCCATCTGCATGGAGCCCCAGTCGTTCGGATGGCAGAAGTCGAAGGTCGCCTCGCCCTCCTTCGGCAGCATCTCGACGCCGCCGACGAAGAAGAGGTTCTTCCAGAGCGCCGGATCCTCGGCCTTGAGCTTCGCGTAGACGCCGCGCGCGAAGACCTCCTGCGCACGGGGCTTGTCGAACTGCGTGCAGCCGCCGCAGAGGAGGATCGGCGTCGTCGGCCGCCGCTTCCGCAGTTCGCGCACGAACGGCTCGTAGTTCTGCTTCTGCATCTCCACGGACATGTTCCAGTCGCAGTCGAGTACGTAGAGCGCGGCGTCGATCGACGCGATCATCTCGCACATGTCCATCTCCATCTTGCCCGCGCCGGAGTACCCGTGGTTGATCACCTCCACGTCCGCAAGCCGCCCCTCCTGGACGGCAAACGCCATGCCGGGGCGCGACACGCAGCCGCCGTGGACGATGGACGTGCCGTAGTGGACGATGCGCCGCGCCACCGGGTGGCGCGGCAACGCTTCGATCTTCGCCCCCTTCTCGATGCCCACCTTGAACGAACGCACGGTGGACCGAAGCGGCAGATAGACCATGCACGGGCGCCCCGGCTCCCAGTTCATCGCGTATTCGCCGCCATGTTCGTTCCCCTGCGCGTCCTTCTGGTAGTAGAAGTAGCGGGGATTCGCGGCGAACTTCCAGGTCCCGTCCGCCTCCTGACGGTAGACGTCGAGCCCGGTCATCGCCGTCGGCCCCATGAAGGCGTCCACGGCGCGCGGATTGTCCACCACCCACTTGAACATCAGCCTCCGCCCCTGCGGCACGAACCGCACGTTCACGCCCGTTGCGTGGTGACTCATGCTCCAGACGGGATTCGGCACCCTGCCCTGCGCGCTCTTCGGCAGACGGCAATAGGGCGTTTCGCCGTCCGTGAACGCCGTCCCCTCGATGGTCAACTGCGTGCCGTCATACCAGTCGTAGTCGTCCAGCTTCGGCGCCTGTGCGGCGGCGGCACCGAGGGCCAACATGCAGAAACCCGTCAACAATCCGTTCTTCATTCAATAACTCCTCTTCTTGATTTCGAGATTATACCATACCCCGAACCCTTCTGGGGGACCGGGCGATACGGAAAAGCAGCCCTCCGCGTGAAGGCGCCGCAGGACAGAACGCCACGGCGGCCCTTTTTGATATACTGATACCCATGAACAGACACATCCTCTCCGGGTGGGCGGCCGCTCTGCTCGCCGTATCCGCCCTGGGCGGAACGCGCCCCGGCGCGCCCGCCACGAACAGCCTCCCGCCCGCCACGGGCTGGCGCGTCGCGGAGCTGAACGGCGCGCCCGGCCTCTACCGCGACGGGAAGCCCGTCGCGCCCGTTCTCTTCTGGCAGTGGGAGCTGCTGGACGAGGACGTGCGCGCAATGGCCGGCGCGGGCGTCGACCTCTTCGCGACGTTCGGCAGCTTCGGCCACTATGCCCACCCCTACTGGCTGAAGGAGGGCTTCGGCGGCATGGCCTACCAGACGGAGGTCCTCGACCGGGTGCGGGCCCTCGCGCCGCAGGCGGCGCTGCTGCCGCGCCTCTTCTACACGGCCCCCGACTGGTGGACGGCGGAGCATCCCGGGGAGTGCGTCGTCTACACGAATCCGAACGTCCTCGCGCCGAATCCCAAGGGCGCCTACGGCGCGATTCCGCGCATCTCCTACGCGAGCGAGGCGTTCCGCCGCGCGGGCGGCGACGCCTACCGCGCCGCCGTCGACTTCCTCTACCGCCGCTACGGACGGAACCTGCTGGGCATCCACGTCTCGGAAGGCCCCTGGAGCGAGCACTTCGCGTGGGACGCCCTTACGCAGATCGGCAGCACGCCCCTGGAGAAGGCCGGCTTCTCCGACGCCTCCGCGCCCATGACCGCCCGTTTCCGGGCGTTTCTGCGATCCCGCTACGGCGGCGACGTCGCCCGTCTGCGCGCGGCCTGGCGGGACGAGGCCGTCACGTTCGAGACGGCCACTGTGCCCCCCATGGCGGCGCGCCTCCGGCTCGACGTGGACGGCGTCTGGCGCGACCCCGCAGGGGACCGCCGCGTGCCCGACTACTTCGCCTGCATGAACGCCACCACGGTGGAAACCCTCGACCACTTCGCCGGCATCGTCAAGGACGTCTCGAAGGGCGCCCTCCCCACCCTCGCCTTCTACGGCTACACGCAGGACGAGCGCTGGGCCATTGAGTGCGACCACCGCGCCATCGCCCAGGCCTACCGCTCGCCCCATCTCGACATGTTCTCGGCCCCCCACACCTACCACCGCCGTTCCCCCGGCGAGGACGGCGCGATGCGCTGCTACCTCGCGAGCGCGGCCCTGCACGGCAAGCTCTTCGTGGACGAGAGCGACGACATGACGCACCTCGAACAGCTCAAGCCGCACCCCGACGGGCGCTGCAGCGCGACGAACCTCTTCGAGAGCGTCAACCTCCTCTACCGCGCCTTCGGCAACGCCGTCACGCACGGCGTCGGCCTCTGGTACATGGACCTCAAGCGCAACACCTTCCGCCACCCCGCCCTCGTGGAGGCCGTCGGACGCATGCGCCGCGCCGCCGACCTCGCCCTCGCGCGCGACCGCGCCCACCGCTCGGAGGTGGCCGTCGTCTCGAACGTCGAAAGCGAGTTCTACATGGGCTACCGCCGCACCGAGGCGAACAACATGGGCGAGATGCTCTACCTCCAGCAGATGGGGGCGTTCTACCGCGCCGGCGCGCCGTTCGACTGGTACCTCGTCGAGGACCTCGACGCCGTGCGCGCGCGGAACTACAAGGTCGTCGTCTTCCTTGACTGCCAGTACCTCACGGACAAGCAACGGCGCGCAGTGGACGCGCTCAAGACGCAGAACCGTACGCTCGTCTTCTTCCATGCCCCCGGCTACGTCTCGGAGACCGGCCTTTCACGCGCGCGCATGGAGTCCGTCTGCGGCGTGAAGATGAAGCCCGGTACCGTGCGTGGCGTTTGTTCGGCCATCGACGCGGCGACCGGGCGCGAATGGGGCTGCGGCCTCACGCACCCCATCGACGGCGTGGGGGACCGCCCGCGCGGCGTCCGCCACCGCACGCCCGGCACCGCCCAACGCGGCCTCTTCCTTCCGGCGGAGGGCCGCACGCTCATGACCGGCGTCGGCGACCTCGCGGGCGTGCCCGTCGTCGTCGAACGGGCGCAAACGGGCTGGACGGGCGTCTTCTCCGCCCTTCCGGCGCTCGCGCCGGACGTCCTGCGCCGCCTCTACCGGGCGGCGGGCGTCCACGTCTACACTGACGCGGATGTCGTCCTTTCCGCGAACGCCTCCTGGGTGATGCTCCACACCCGCGCCCAGGGCGCGTACACCGTCTGCCTACCCCGCCGCGTGGCAAGGGTTACGGACGTCACCTGCGACAAGGTCGTTGCCACGAACACCGACCGCTTCACCTATCCGCTCGAGAAATTCCAGACCACCGTGCTGCTCCTCGACGACTAGGGGCAGGGCATAAAAAGAGCCTCCGGGAGGAGGTGGGAGGAAACGTCCCGGAGGCATACCGCATTTCCTGTTCTTGGGCGCGGCAGGACCCTCAATGAATCGGCCGAAGCCGATTGCAGGATGGGTGTGTTGTGTGTCTGTGCCGAAGAGTATAGCGAAGTTTGATTAGCCCAATGTCAGGATTCAAGGGGTTTCATTTGGTTTTCTTCATCTGCGCAGGAAGGCCCCGGCGACGGCGAAGGCGCTGACGACGTTGAGGGAGTTCTTGAGGCCGTGGGAACGGATTTCCAGCACCTCGTCGGCCTGCGCGACGACGTCGGGGTCGAGACCGAAGCGTTCGTTTCCCAAGAGGAGGGCGCAGGGGAAGACGGGCGTGCAGCGGGCGATGTCCGTTGCGCCGTCCACGGTTTCAAGGGCGTAGATGCGCCGCCCCCCGGCGCGGAGGCGGTCGATGGCGTCGCGTACGTCCGGGATGTGTTCCCAGGGGGTGGAGACGTCGGCTCCGAGCGCGGTTTTCCTGACCTGCGGGTTCTCGGGAGTGGGGGAATAGCCGCAGAGGATGATCCGTTCGGCGCCGAAGAAGTCCGCCGTGCGGAAAATGCCGCCCATGTTGAAGGCGCTCCGCACGTTGTCCGCGACGACGGTGAACGGCGCCTTGTCCACATGGCCCGGCGCATCTGTCGTGCGAATGCCCATTTCGCCGTCGGTGATCTTCGCGCGCGTGTCCACGCGCTCCAGCGGCACGAGGGCCGCCTGGAGGGTCCGGGCGGTCGCGCCGGGCTGGAGCAGGTGGGCGAGGGCGAGAAGGCGCTTCGACTCCGCCGTGCGCAGGAAGTCGAAAGCCACCGCGCGCGCCGCGTCGTCGTCCGGCTGCGCCGCCGCCGCCTTCACGAGGCGGTACGCCTCCCGCCACTCCTCCGTACTGAGGTCAATCATGGACAAAGCAAGGAATCTTCATTTTCACGAATCATGAAACGCAGTTCGCGGACGCGAAACGCAGCATCTGCGTTCCATGAGAACATGTCTCAGCGGTTCTCACATCACCGCGTTGTCGATGAGGCGCGTCTTGCCGCAGTAGACGGCGAGCAGCACCGCCACGCCCTTCACGAGGGCCTTGACGGGCCTCAGCGTGTCGGCCTCGACGGCCTCCACGTAGTCGACGACGAGCCCGGCGTCCTCGAGCGCCTTCACGATCTTCCTGCGCTGACCCGTCCAGGGGACGCGCCCCTTCGCCGCGACGGCGTCCTGCGCCGCGAACAGGCTCCGCGAGAGCGTGACCGCGCGCTGCCGTTCGTCGTCGGAGAGGTAGGCGTTGCGGGAACTCCGTGCAAGGCCGCTCGGCTCGCGCACGATGGGGGCGACCACGATCTCCAGGTCGAAATTCAGGTCGCGCACCATCCGGCGGATGATCGTCTCCTGCTGGAAGTCCTTCTGCCCGAAGACGGCGAAGTTGGGGTGGACGAGGTTGAAGAGCTTCGCGACGACCGTGCAGACGCCACGGAAGTGCCCCGGACGCCGCGCGCCGCAGAGCGATCCGCCAAGCGCGCCGTCCTCGTTGACCCAGACGCTGTGGTCGGGCGCGTACATGTTCTCGGGCGTGGGGAAGAAGATCGCCGTCGCGCCCGCCTTGCGGCATTTGGCGGCATCGGCCCTGTGGTCGCGCGGATACTGCGCGTAGTCCTCCTTCGGACCAAATTGCGTGGGGTTCACGAAGACGGAGACGACGATTTCATCCGCCCCCTTCGCCTTTGCCGCCGCGATGAGCGAGAGGTGCCCCTCGTGCAGGGCGCCCATCGTGGGCACGAGGGCGACGGTGCGCCCCGCAAGCCGCTGCCGGCGCGCCCATTTCTGGAGTTTCGCGGGATCGTTGAAGGTTTTCATGTCAGACCCAGTAGCCTTTCTGCATTTGCATGGAAGATCCGCTCCTGGTCTTCGGGATCGGGGCGGAGGTTCTTCACCCAGTTGATCAGATGCGCCGGATCGCGCCAGAAGTAGTCCGTGCCGAACACCATGCGGTCGGCGGGCCATTCCCGCACGACGCGCCGCGCCTCCGGGTTGTCGTCGTGAAAGTACATGACGGCGGTGTCGATCCAGCAGGTCTTGAACGGCAGCAGGGCGTCCGTCGCATGCGCGGCGTGGCCGCATTCGCCGCCGAGGTGCGCGGCCACGAACCGAAGTCCGGGGACGGCCGTGAGGAGCGCCGCGATCTGTTCGGGCCCCGCGACGGGCTTCGCCTCGTCGAGATAGCCGGGGTCGAAGCCCGTGTGGCTGATCACGAAGAGCCCCGCGTCACGGAGGGCCGTGAAGAACGGCACGAGCGCGGGATCGGCGAGGCAGACGCCCTGGTAGTTCGGATGGAGCTTGATGCCGCGAAAGCCGTTTTCCCGGAGCATCCGGATGTGCCGTTCGAAATCAGGGTCGCGGGGATGGATCGAGCCGAGCTGCACGAGGCGTTCGGCGGCGGCGGCCCCCTCGCCGCCTTCCCGCACCGCGACGGCCCGGCGGAAGATCGCCTCGAAGTTCTCCGGATGCGTGCAGACGGGACAGTTCACGTTGCGGTCGACGCCGCAGCGGTCCATGTCCCGCAGTTCCGTCGCGACCGTCCCGTCGCCGACGGGCCGCAGCGTCCCAAAGCCAAGCCGCTGCGCCGCCGGCACGAGCTTCTCGCACATGACGGCCAGCGCCCGCGCGGCGAGCGCCGCGGGGAAATTGTGCGTATGGAAGTCAATGAGCATATCCGGCAATCGTTCGGTCTCCTTCCCCATGAGCGGACATTTCCATAAAGGACGCCCAATGCGGAAGACGCCTGTCGTGTTCGATGGAAAAGCCCTCTCTTGCATTCCACTGCGCAAGATAGCGCATCCTATCGCCGCTGTTGTCGAAAAAGAACGCACGGGACAGATAGGGGAAAGCCCGTGAGAGGTTGTCGAGCGAACGGCGGAAACGCACCTTGATCTTTTCGCGCGGAACGTCGTGACCACCCTGAAGGACGCGCTCGGCGACCCGGTCGGCATTGATCTTCCAGCAGTCCGTGGAGACGAAGTAGAGGTAGGTCCGATAACCATTCTCCCTTGCCAGTCGAAGCGCGTCGACTTTAGAAGGATGGGAAAAGACCGTCTCCTGCGAGAAACTACGCCCCTGGCGGATGCATGCGTACTGGAGGAAATTGGTGAGAAGCGCAACCGTGTAGGTGTTGACGGCGGGTACAGCGTGGAACAGCACACAGTCGTCTTCAACGGAAATCGTACGTGACCGAAAGAAAGCCTTCACGTCGTCAGGATACGAAGAGTCCTCAGCATACCGGCATAGCGCATCGGGTTCGACGGGCATCGGCGGCAAGTAGGCATTCGTACGGCAGACCTCGGCGAAAATATCGTCCGCATTCAGGATGTCGTAGAAATTCACGGCATAATCGGCGGCAAGCCGACGCATCAGCGTCGTCTTGCCCGAGCCATTTGGTCCCGCGACCATTCTGAAACGCCTAGTCATCGAACGTCAAGACCTCGACCAACGTCTCCGTTCCGTCTGGCGCCACGCGGACAATCCGGTTGTCGCGCAGCACGGTGACGGAAAGTCCTGCGGCAAACGCCCTTTCAACGGCTTCCCGGCTTGCCGCCTCCGCGCTCGCCGTCAGTTTTTTCTCCAGTTCAGTCATCGTCGAATCCCCCTTCGGGAGAATCATACCACAAACGGCTTCACTTCGCCACGTCCATCTCGGCGCGGATGGCGCGGGCGGCGGCAACGGGGTCGGCGGCGGCGAGGATCGGACGTCCGACGACAAGGTGCGTCGCGCCGCCGGCCACGGCCACGGCGGGCGTTGCGATGCGTTTCTGGTCGCCGACGGCGGCGCCGGCCGGGCGGACGCCGGGCGTCACGAAAAGCGTGCCGGCGGGCAGCTTCGGGGAGAGCCCGCCCACGTCGAAGGCGGAGCAGACGAGCCCGTTCGCGCCGTTCGCGACGGCGAACCGGGCCATCGCCTCGACCTGGTCGGCGGGCGTGCGGCCCGCGACGCCGATGTCCGCGAGGTCGGACTGGTCAAGCGACGTGAGGACCGTCACGGCGAGGATCTTCGGCGCCGCCGCCCCGTACTCCCCGGCGGCGGCGCGCGCGGCGGCGATCATGGCCCGGCCCCCCACGGCGTGGATCGTCATCAGGTCAACGCCCAACTTCCCGCCCGACTTCACGGCCTTGGCCACCGTGTTGGGGATGTCGTGGAACTTGAGGTCGAGGAAGACCCTCTTTCCTAACCCCTTCACGGCCTTCACGACGTCCGGCCCCTCGGCCGTGAACAGCTCCAGGCCGATCTTGTAGAAGTCCACGGCGTCGCCGAGCAGCTTCACCTTCGCCTCGGCCTCCGCACGGGTCTGCACGTCTAACGCGACAATCAGTTCGCTCATCGTCTCTACTCCATCTCGTTTCCGATATCCAAAGAATCAAGGTCCAGATCCCCTTCGAAGACCTTCTTCACAGGTCCCGTGAGGGTGAATCCCGTACACTTCGCGCACCGCCAGTCGCCGTCGATCGTGAGGTTGAACCCCTGCGACGTGTGGACGTGAAGCGGCAGGGAAAGGCCCTTCGTCTCGACCGCCACGACGGCCGTCGCCGCCGCCCCCGTGCCGCAGGCGCCGCTCTCGGCCTCCACACCGCGCTCGTAGGTGCGCAGCAGGATCTTGTTGGGCGGAATGAACTGGGCGAAGTCGACGTTCGTGCCGTTGGGCTCGAAGGCGGCTGCGAGGCGGAGCCGACGGCCCAGCTTCTCCACATCGACGGCGGCCACGCTCTCGCAGGGCACGACGAAGTGCGGCACGCCGGCGACGATGAAGTCGCCCTTCATTCCCTCGACGTCAAGCCCGTAGCGGCGGTCGTGCGGCTCGGGCATCCACACCTTCACCTTGCCCGCGTCGAGGACTTCGGCGTCGACGAGGCCTGCGCGCGTCTCGAACGTCATCGCGCACCCCTTCGCCGCGCCGATCTCCCGCGCGAACGCCGCCACGCAGCGCGCGCCGTTTCCGCAGAGGTCGGCCTCCGTGCCGTCCGGGTTGAAGAAGACCATGCGGAAATCCGCGATCTTCGAAGGCTGCACGAGGATGACGCCCTCGCAGCCAATGCCCGTGCGCGCCGCCGCGAACGCCGCGAGGCGCAGGTGGTCGTGGACGGGGAACTGCTCCGCGCGGTCGTCGATGAGCACGAAGTCGTTCCCCGCGCCGTGCATCTTCACGAAGTGGACCATCTTCATCACTCGCGCCCTCCCTGGAGAAGCTGGAGCCAGGCCGGAATGCGCGGCTGCTGCGCGGGTGCGTCGGGCGCCTCGCCGCCGCGCGTCAGGCGCGCAAGGTCGCCGAGCACGTTCAGGGCCTCGGTGAGCACGATGTCGCGCTTCCGCGCGGCGGCAGCGTCCTCTTCGTCCGTCGGCTCGGCGGTCGCCTCGTCCTCATCCTCATCGCCCACGTCGTCCACTTCGTCGAGGATCGCGCGTTCCTCCTTCATCATCTTCTTGCGCGCCGCGCGCTCCAGGGGCGCCGTGCGGCGTTCGGAGAGGTCGCGGCAGAGCTTCACCACCTGCAGGCGGCGCGTCCATTCGGGGCTCTCCTGGACGCGGGCGGCGGAAAGTTCCTTCAGGCGCGGCACGAAGTCCTGCATGTTCCAGATCGCGTCGTAGCTCGCCGGCTCGATGCGGCTCCACGGCAGCGCATTCGGCAGATTGTCCTCGCCCACGTCCGTCCGTTCGTCGAAGGCGGAGGGGAGGCGGATGTCGCTCGCGACGCCCCGCACCTGGGTCGAGGAGCCGTTGATGCGGTAGAAGCGGGCCGTCGTGATCTTCATCGAGCCGTACTCCGCGCGCCCCATCGGCATCACGGTCTGCACCGTGCCCTTGCCGTGCGACTGCGTGTCGCCGAGGACGAGCGCGCGTCCCGTGTCCTGCAAGACGCCCGCGACGATCTCCGAGGCACTGGCGGAATGGCGGTCGATGAGGACGACGAGCGGCTTGCGGAAGGCGAACGTCGGCTGGTCCGGGAACGTGGGCAGCACGTAGAGGTTGCGCGTCTCGCGGATCTGCACGACGGGGCAGGGGCCCGGATTCGGCCGCACGAAGAGCGCCGAGAGAAGCACGGCCTCCTTGAGCGAGCCGCCCCCGTTGCCGCGCAGGTCGAGCACCATGCCGTCCACGCCCTGCGTGTTGAACTTCGCGATCCACTTCGCGACGTCGAGGGAGCAGGACCGGTAGCCGGGGTCGTTCGGGCGCTTGTCCATCGTGCCGTAGAACGCGGGCAGCTTCACGTAGCCCATTTTGTTCGTCACGCCGTTGAGCGTGACCTGCTCCACGCGCCCCGTCGCCGCCTGGTCCTCCAGCTTGATTTCGTCGCGGATGAGCGGCACGCGTCGGCGGGAGGTGCCGTTCTTGTCCGTCACCTCCAGGACGACCCTCGTGTTCTTCTTGCCCCGGATCTTCTTGATGGACTTGCGCATCGGCTTCCAGACGACGTCCTCCACGGGGCCGTCGCCCTGCCCGACGCCGACGATCTTGTCGCCCGCCTTGATGGAGCCCTCGCGCGCCATCGGCCCGCCCTTCATGACCTCCTTGATCTCCAGCGAACCGTCGTCCATCGACTGCGTGAGGACGGCGCCGACGCCGCAGAGCGACAGGCTCATGTCCATGTCGAAGTCCTCCTTGCTGTCGGGCGCCATGTACCCCGAGTGCGGATCGTAGGCCATCGCCGTCGCGAGCAGGTAGCGCTCCATCACCTTCGTCTCGTCCAGCTCGGTCAGGACCCACGCGAGGTAGTGGCGATACTTGTTCAGCAGGGCCTCCTTCGGCGTGGGCTCGGGCTTCTCGGCGGCGGCGACGGCGTTCGTGCCGTCCGCCTTCGCCTCCTCCGCCTTCCCCTTGTCCTTCGCCGCCTTCCTTCCCCTGGCGCGCGCCTTCTTCTTTCCGCCCGCCTCGGCGGCGTCCTCCTCCTCGTCGAGCTCGCGGCCGAGGATCTGTGCGAGCATTTCGTTCTTGATGCGCTGCCGCCAGATGTCGTCGCGCGCGGCGGCGGTCTCGGGCCACGGCGCGTCCTTGCGGTTGTAGAGGTACGTCTCGTCCACGGAGAAGTCGATCTCGCCCTTCTCCAGGTAGTTCGTCACGAACGCGATGCACTCCCCGAGGCGGCGCACGAACGTGCGGTGGACGTCGTAGGCGAAGGAAACGTCGCCCCGCCGCAGCGCGTCGTCGATCTCGGTCTGCATCGGCGCGAAGCGGTCCAGGTCGCCCTGGAGGAAGACCGCGTGGTTGTAGTCGTACATCGTTACGAGGTTCGTCCACGCGCGCTGCGAGATCGCGTCGTCGAGCATGTGCTGCGTGACGTGGTACGCGGGCAGCATGTTGGCGACCTTCCGCGCGATGTTGGCGAACTGCCTCTGCGGCGCGAGGTTGAGCGCGCTCTCCAGGGAAGGCGCGTCTTCGGCGACGGCGGCGAACAGGCACACCGCGAAACAGGCGGCGATCATCTTCTTCGTATTCATAGACGTGTCTCCATCAAAAGGGCCAGCCGGGCGACCTCATTCGGCGCGAGGATGCCCGGACGAATCGAAATCCACTCCACCACGCGGGAGGCGTTGAGCACGGTCGTGCGTCCGACGGACTGCCGTCCGTCCACCAGCGTGTCCGAGGCGAGGCAGAGGGCGGGTACGACGTCGCCCTCCCAGCCGGCAGCCTTCAGGGCGGCCCGCACGGCATTCGCCTGACGCACGGTCTGCGCGAGCGGCGCACGGTCCGCCAGTACGCCGTCGACGATCATCTCGTTGCGCTCGACCGTCACGCGCCCCCGCCAGTTCTTTGTCTCCACGGCATAGACGCCCGTCGGCCCCACGAGGACGTGGTCCACGTGGTAGCGCCCCACCGCGAAGTCGTGGAAAACGTGCCACGCATCCGGCAGGCTCTCCAGGATCCCCGCCACGCGCTCCTCCCCCCGCGCGCCCTTGAAGTAGGATTCCACGCGCCGCAGCCCCTTCCGCCAGAAGAGCGCCGTCGCCACAACGACCGCCACGAACCCCGCCGCAAACCAGGCCGGATGGCGTCCGAGGACGAGCGAAGCTCCGCACGCCCCCAGGGCCGTGCAGCACAGAAAGACCGGCCACAGGGACGTCATCGTGCCCCGCACCTTGGCCCATTCGCCGGGATTGCCATGTCGTACCATAGGGATAAAATGATTAAGTAGTTAAGTAGTTAAGTGGTTAAGTGGTTAAGCCGCGTGGTTAAGTGGTTAAGTGGTTAAGCCGCGTGGTTAAGTGGTTAAGTAGTTAAGTGGTTAAGTGGCTGGATATGATGCGGGCGGAGAGGGAGGCGGCGTCGAAATCGTGACGCCGCTCCAACTCCGCAACCGTGCCGTGGCCGATGAACACGTCCGGCCAGCCCAGGCGTAGATCCGCGCCGATCGCCTCGCCGAAGCCGCCTGCGGCGCTGCCGTTTTCAAGGGAGACGATGAACGCGCCCTGCGCACGCTGGCGCGCGAGGAGCGCGGCGTCGAAGGGCTTCACGAACCGCGCGTCGACGACGCCCGCCGCGATACCCCGCCCGGCGAGCAGCCGCCGCACCTCCAGAGCCTTGGGAACCTGGTCGCCCAGCGCCCAGAGCTGGACCTTCGCCCCTTCGCCGCAGAGCGGACGCGCCGTGCCGACCGCAAACGTTCCCTCGCCCCGGTCCCCGCCCGCCGGCGCCGTGCCGCGCGGATAGCGGATGACCCAGGGCCCGCCCGTCTCCAGCGCCAGGGCGAGCAGTCGCCGCAGGTCGTCCGCGTCGGCGGGCTGGCAGATCGTCAGGTTCGGCAGACCGCGCAGCATGGAAATGTCGAACAGGCCGTGGTGCGTGCGTCCGTCGCGCCCCACGCACCCCGCGCGGTCCACGGCGAGGACGACGGGCAGCTTCAGGAGGCAGACGTCGTGCATCACCTGGTCGACGGCGCGCTGGAGGAAGGACGAGTAGACGGCGACGACGGGCCGCATCCCCGCCTTCGCAAGCCCCGCCGCGAACGCCACCAGATGCTCCTCGCAGATGCCCACGTCGAAGAACCGTCCCGGGAACGCCCGCGCGAAGGCGGCGAGGCCCGTCCCGTCGCGCATGGCCGCCGTCAACGCGCAGATCCGCGCATCCGCGCGGGCGGTCTGCACGAGCGCGTCTCCGAAGACCTCGCTCCAGCACGGGGCCGCCGCCGGCTTCCGTTCCGGATGCGCGGGGTCGAACGGCCCCACGCCGTGCCACGCCGTGGGATCCGCCTCCGCCGGCGCGAATCCCCTTCCCTTGCGCGTGACGACGTGGACGGCCACGCTCCGCTTGTCAGCCCGCGCGACGGCGAACGCCTGCTGCAGCGCCGCGATGTCGTGACCGTCCACGGGGCCGATGTACCGCAGCCCCAGCGACTCGAAGAACGCATTCCCCAGCAGCATCGACTTCAGCGCCCGTTCGATGCGGTGGTAGAACCCGCGCAGGAACGTGAGGTGGGCCCGGTGCCCCATCCGTTCCAGGACCGCCTTCGCGCGGTTGTAGCGGACCCCCGTGAGAAGCCGCCCGAGGATCCGCGCGCACGCCCCCACGTTCCGCGAGATGGACATCGCGTTGTCGTTGACGACGAGGATCAGCTTCCCCTTCAGGTTCCCGCAGTAGTTGAGGGCCTCCAGCGACAGGCCGTTCGCGAGCGCCGCGTCGCCGACGACCGCGACGACCTGCTCGTCGCCCCCCTTCAGGTCGCGGGCCGTCGCCATGCCCTCGGCCACCGAAAGCGCATTTCCCGCATGACCCGTCACAAAGGCGTCGCACGGCGTCTCCTCCGGGTTGCAGAAGCCCGAAAGACCGTCCAGCTGGCGGATCGTCCCCATCCGCGCGCGCCGCCCCGTGAGGATCTTCCAGGCGTAGGTCTGGTGTCCCACGTCCCAGACGATCCGGTCACGCACGGGATCGAAGACGCGCAGGAGACCGATCACGAGCTCCACCGCGCCGAGCGAGCTTGCGAGGTGGCCGCCCGTTTTGGAGACGGACGCGATGATCTCGCCGCGCACGAGCCGGGCCAGTTCGGGCAGTTCGGCGTCCGGGAGGCGGCGCACGTCGGCCGGTTCGCGCACGGCGTCAAGCGAAACGCTCATGCGTGCCCTCCCATCCGGCGGTCGCGCCGGGCATAGGAGGCAAGCGCGCGGTCGAACGCCGCGCGGTCGAAGTCCGGCCACAGCACGTCCGTCACGAAGAGTTCGCTGTAGGCGCACTGCCAGAGGAGGAAGTTCGAAAGGCGGAACTCGCCCGACGTGCGCACGATCAGGTCGGGGTCCGGCAGGTCGGGCGCATAGAGGCAGCGCGCGAACGCCGCATCGGTCCGCTCCTCGGCGGGAAGCGCGGCGAAGCGGCGCGCGGCGTCGACGATCTCGGCGCGTCCGCCATAGGAGAGCGCCACGACGAGCTGGCGCGTGAAGGACGCCGTCTCCGCCTCCAGCGCGGCGATGCGGCGCCGCAGCGCGGGCGGGAGGTCGTCGCGGCGGCCGATGACGCGGAAGCGCACGCGGTCCTCCAGCAGCTTCGCGCGCCGGTTGCGGAGGAAGAGCCCGAGCAGACGCATCAGGCCCTCCACCTCGTCCTTCGGCCGGCGCCAGTTCTCCGTGGAGAACGCATAGACCGTCAGGATCTCCACGCCCACTTCCCCGCACCACGCAAGCACGCGCTCCAGCGTCTCGGCGCCCGCGCGGTGGCCGGCGAGGCGCGGCTTCCCGCGCGCGAGGGCCCAGCGTCCGTTGCCGTCCATGATGACGGCGAGATGGCGGGGAACGCCGTTCATTCCTTCGTCCCCTTCTGCGCGTCGCGGCGCGTCAGGACGAGCAGCGTCGTCGCGTTCTGTCCGAAATTCGGCTCGGTGCTGCGCAGTTCGTAGTGCGTTTTCAGGAGTTCGAAGAAGCGCGTCTGCTCCTCGAACGGCACCTGCACGCACGTCGGCGCGGCAATCGCGAACCCGTAGCCGCTGGCGGCGGCGGCCGTGCAGGGGGCGGAGGCGAGGAGCTGCGTCATGAGTTCGCGGTTGAGGACGTGGACGGCGCGCGCCTCCTCGGTCTTCATCTCCGGGAAGTAGCTGAACGGACCCATCTCCAGTCCCGGCGGCACCGTGCGCCCCGTCTCGACCGCCAGGTAGAGGTCCTGCGTGAGGAGCGTCGTCCCCTGCGGGTCGAGCGCCTGCAGTTCGCGCCCCACCAGACGCAGCTTCGCGAGCTCGGTCATTTCCTTCTTCTGGCTCCAGAAGCGGTCCTGGCCGTAGGTGGCCCACTCCTGCAGCATCGGGGAGGTGAAGGAGACGAGCCCGGCGGCAAGCGCAACGAACCACATGGCCGCGCGCGGCGCGGCGGCCCGCCGGGCGAACCCCGCCACGATCAGCACCGTCAGCATCCCCATGATCGGCACCTGGTAGTCGTCGTAAGGGAACGGCGCGCTGAGCTGGAGGAGAAACACCGCCGCGAAGCCGAGGCCGAGCATCCACAGCACCGCCCTCTGCCCATCCCCGTACGCCTCCCCGGCGGACACATTGCCCCCCTCCCGCCGCATCCACAGCGCACACCCGGCGAAAAGCACCACGCCGAGCGCCGCATATCCCCGCGCGAGGCGGCTCACGCTCCCCAGCGCGAAGAACGGATCGAACCCACCCCGCGCCGCATGGTAGTTCTGCGCCGCGAGAAGCCCCCGCAACGAGGCCGGATCGCACGCGAAGAAGCCGTAGGTCAGCGCAAGGCCCGCAACGCCGCCGAGCCCGAACCAGAGGAAGCCCCAGCGGAACGCGCGGAAACGGACGAGCAGCACACACCCCACCACGGGCAGGATCAGCAGCAGCGAAATGCGCGTTCCCGTCGCACACGCAAGCGAAAAGCCGCCGGCGGCGAGGAGCAGCGCGGGGCCGGCACCACGGCGGACACCCCCGCAGATTCCATGGGCGATCAACAGCAATCCACCCAACAGGAAGAGCGACCCGAGCGCGTAGGTCTTCGGAATCGCCGTGAAGTAGAGGTGGTAGAGGTTCCCGCCGAGGAGCGCGAAGACGGCGAACCCGGCGAGCGGACGGCGGTTCGGCGGCACGAGCCGACGGACGAGGGCGACCGCGCAGAAAGTCGCGAGGAAACCGAGGGCAAGCGTCACCACGCGCCCGCCGAGCAGACCGTGGAGCGGCGAGGACATGCCCCAGACCGGCGCGAGAACGGCGTAGACGAACGGCATCGTCGGCCCCTGCGTGTAGAAGAAGTCCCGGTAGGGCAGCTTTCCCGCCCGCACCATCTGCGCCGCGTAAAGGTACCAGCCCTCATCCTGGTTCAGTCCCCCGAACCACACCGCAAGGACGGCGGAACAGACGGCCAGCACCGCGGCAAACAGCCACGGCGCGTAGGTTGATCGAAGGAACTCGCCTATCCGTCTCATGGAATGGGCGAATATTCTACCATTTTTCACCTCCATCGCGAGATGAAAAACGTCCGCGACTCACCGCACGTCGAGTTCGTACCAGACGGTCCGATAGGCGGGATCGAGCGCCACCTCCGCCCGGCCCCCGGCGTCCCGGACGGGCACGGCGGCCTTGCGCGCGCCGGACTCGTCAAGCGCCCAGCAGCGCGTCTTCGCGGCGGGCGACGGCAGCGTGATTGTCGCGCGGATGCCCTCGCACACGGTCTTGCCCGCGCCCCAGTGCGCACCCCGGCAGGAGATCGCCCCGCCGCCCTCGTCCGTGAACGTCGCCCCGCCGTTGTGCGAGAGGCCCGTCGCCGTCAGGAGGATCGCGGCCGGCCGACCCTGTTCGCCGAAGCCCGTCGCGCCGTGCGAGACGAGCGAGACGGTCGCCCAGCCGAGCTTCGTCTTCCCGACCGCGATCGTGACGCCACCCAGATCGACCGTCCGCCCCTTTGGGAAGCCCGTGAAGAGCTTCGTGTTCGCGGTATCGACCGTCCAGTAGCCGTTCTTCGGATCCTCGACGTTCCAGCACAGCTCCCGCGTGTCGCTCAGGACGACGGCGCCCGGGTCCGGCGGCGGCGGCGCGCACGGCGCGCTCTTCGCCGTCACGTCCACGGCGACGCGGTGGACGAGCCCCAGCCACCACGGCAGGCGCGCCGGGCTCTGCGAAATGCCCTGGCTGACGGCGCGGGTCGTGCAGAGGCGGTCGAAGTACGCCCCGTAGGGCAGGTTCGCGACGAACGTCGTCGCGCTTTCCTTCACGTCGCCGCGCAGGTAGATCGCCGCGCACGCGGGGAAGTGCGCGAGCACATCGCTGCGCGCCGCGAGGCTGAAGAAGTATTCGTTGTTGACCGGCTCCGCGTTCTGGCGGTTGTTGTAGGAATACTCGAAGACGCCGTCCCAGCCCTGCAGCGCGCCGTAGGCCCGCAGCATCGGCTGGCCCTCCGCGCCGTAGAAGTTCGGGTAGGGGTGGTTGTACTCGCTCACCGTGTAGGGCTTCCCCGCGACGCGCGCGCCGGCGAGGCCGATGATGCAGCCGCCCTTTGCGTTGACCATCGCGCGGTTGCCGATCTTCCAGTCCTTCCCGATGCTCGGGTGGAGCCAGTAGGAATGGTTGTCCACGAAGTCGAGGTCGGCCTGCACGTGCGGCGGCGAGTAGCCGAGCTGCGTGGCGCTCACGGGCGCCTCCAGGCCGAGGTCCTTCTGGAGGTAGCGCTGCATGCCCGTCCAGTAGGCGCGCTCGGTGTCCACGAGGAACTGGTAGAAGTCGCGCAGCATCGGCATCGGCGCGGTCCCGCGCGCCTTGACGATCGGGATCTCGCCCTTCGCGGGGGAGAGGCCGGCGAGGGACGTGAAGTCGCACCCGGCCCGGAACGAGAGGTCGTCGATCTCGTAGACGCCGCCCGCGCCGAAGCGCGTGAACTGGATCTCGGCTGCGTCCACGTCCTCGGGCGCGTAGAACGAGAAGGCATGGGTCTGCCATTTCGCGCCCGGCGCGAGGCGCGTCAGGACGCCGAGCGACGCCCAGCCGTGCCGGCGGTCCGCGACGGCGAAGCCCACCTCGCCCGTCCCGCCCGAGGCGCGGCGGATGCGGAACGTGACCGTGTAGGGCACGTCCTTCTTCACGGCGACGCGGCGGTAGAGCTTCGGGAAGTACGCATCGCCCGTGCGGGTGACGTTCACGCGCAGGACGCCGTCCTGCGCGGCGGCGGCGGCCTGCGCGCTCCCCCGGTCGAGGATCCAGGTCTTCCCGTCCGGCTTCACCTCGCCGTCGAAGCGGCCCTCCGGCACCATCTCCTCGCCGGCCGGCACGTGCGCGGGCTTCCACGCCGCGTGCAGCGCCGCGTCCGTCGCGTACTTCCTTGTGAGCCAGTCGTTCCAGAGGTTCTTGAAGACCGTCGCGTAGGGCTGCCCCAGGTTGTCCAGCCCGCCGCCGAGGTACTGGTTCCAGAGCGCGTCCTCGTTGTTGAGCTCGACGAGGGCGACGACGGGATCCTTGAGGTAGCTCAGGCCCGTGTAGGGGTTGACGTGTTCGAGCAGTTCCTTCGCGTAGGCCTTCTCCTCGGCAATGATGCGGGGGTCGAACTGGTCCACGCCCTTGTTCGCCCAGGGCGTGCCCGGCGCGAAGCCGTCGCGCGCGTCGAGCGTGCGCGCCACGTGCAGGTTCATGTCCACGTAGATGCCGCGCTTCTTGAACTGCGCGATCAGGTAGTCCTGCCGGTCGCGGCGCGCGGGGTCGAAGCGGCGCTTCGTGCGGAAGTCCTCCGCGAGGATGCCCGGCTCCGGCGGCAGCATGAACGTGCCGTAGGCGCTGTCGAAGTAGTGGAGGCGCACGCAGTTGACGCCGAAGCGCGCGAGGCGCGCGGCGAGGCGTTCCGCCTCCGCGTGGGTGGGGAAGTTCGCGGGGCCGGTCAGGTTCGTCGCGTGGAGGCGCACGCGGCCCTTGTCGTTGACGAAGTGGCCGCCCTCCACGCGGATGCGCCCGTGCTTCCCGGCGGGCGCGTCCAGCAGGTGGCTCATGTTCACCACGTTCTCGGGCGCGTCGTAGGAGGGCACGAACGGAAACATGTCCGTCTCGTCCAGCGTCGCGACCGGAACGGGGTCGGCCAGCGCCACGGCGGTCCCCAATCCCACGCACAGCCCGATCAGCCGACTCGTCGTCATCCGTTCCTCCGCCTACAGGTTGTTCACGTTACCGATCAGGACCGTCTGGAGCGACTTGAGGACGTTCGAGACGAGGTTGTAGGTGTCGTCGCGCGTCGCGGTGAGCGACTGGATGTCGATGAGCGTCGTCTGGGAGACGGAGTTGAGCGAATCCATCTTCGCCTCGACGTCCGAGACGAGCGTCTCGACCTGGGCGTAGCTGTAGCTGCGCGCGTTCGGGTAGCCCGCGAGCGCAAGCGCGTCCTTGTAGGCGGCGTACTTGTTCCAGATCGCGCTCTTGTTGTTCTCGTTCGCGGCGAGCCACTCGACGAGGTCCTTGTCGAGCGCCGTGAGCTTTTCGAGGTCGGCCGAGTTCGCGGCCATCGCCTCCATCTTCGCGACGATCTTCGCCTCGATCTCCGTCGCACGGGAGAGGCAGAGCGCCATCACGAGCTGGCCGATGGACATCTCGCGCAGCGAGCCGTCGGCGTTCTGGACGCCCTCCAGCTTGTACACGTTGGCGGTCAGCGGGTCGCCGCCCGCGTCCTTCATCGACAGGTTGATCGACGCAATCTCGAATGTCGCCATGTTCCGTCTCCTTGTCAGATTATCCGATTGCCGCCGCCATCGCGAGGGCGGACTGCATGATCGCCTTCACCGTCGCGGCGGAGGTGTTGTAGGTCACGTCGCGGCGGCTCACGAGCGACTGCAGGTCGATCGTCTGCTGCTGCGACTGGGAGGCCGCGTTGTCCATCAGGGTCTTGATCTGCGAGAAGAGCGCCGTGCGCGCGTCCGCCGAGCCGATGGTGAGGTAGGCGGCGTCCACGCCGCACTCGTTCTGGAGGAAGTCCCGCAACGTCGGCGCGCGCGCCGCCTTCCGGCACACATAGCCGCTCGCGGCGATGTCCGCCGGCTCGTCGAGGCTCGTCGCCGTGAAGATCTGCTGCGCGACGGACGACACCGCCTCCAGCCACGCCGTCGTCGCCGTGAGTTCGTTCATCTTGAGGACGCTCTGGCTCTCGATGGCCGCGGCCCGCCGGCAGCATACCGCCATGATCAGCTGCCCGAAGCTGAGCCCCTCCAGGCCGTTGTACTGGTAGGCGTTCACGGCCACCGGCGCATACCGGCTCGTCCCGATCTGCTCGACGTAGATTTCGCTCATGGCATCTCCTACAGGTTCTTGATGAGGGAGGAGGTCGTGTCGGCGATCTTCTGCATGAGCGACGTCGCCGTGGAGTAGGCCTCGTCGCGCCGGTCGACGAGCGACTGGAGGCGCGTCATGTCGGCCGAGGCCTCGTTGTTGAGCTTGTCGATCTGCGTCTTGACGAGCTGGATCGCCTTCTCGCAGTTCGACTTCGTGACGTAGTAGCCCGTCTTCCCCTTGCCGTCGCCCTTCCCGGCTGTCCCGTAGCCCCAGAGGCCGCTTTCAATGGAGTCGAGCACGGTCCGCGTCGCCTCGCTCGGCTGCTTCAGGTAGTCGAGCGACCAGGTTCCGCCCGAGTCGTCGCTCTTGAACGCCGCCTCGATGCCGCTCAGGTCCGAGAGCGCGTTGCCGAGCTTTTCGAGGCGCTTGTTGCGGTTCGTCATGCGCGTCGCCATCGGCTCGACCTCCTTCTCGATCGTCGCCGCCCGCTGTTCGGTGACCGCGACCATGAGGTCCTGGAAGTTGACCTTCTCGCCGTTGATGATGTACTCCGCCCCGCTCACCCCCCACACCGAGAGGTTCGAATTCGTCACAAGATCCGTTATGATCGCCATCGTTCGTTCTCCTTTCTCATCCGATGTACCGGATGCCCGTCGCGCGCGTCTGGCTCGCCTTGTTCAGCAGCTTCACCGCCATCTGGTAGGCGCTGTCGCGCTTCGAGACGAAGCCCTGCAGCGACACGGCGTCCTGCTGGATGTCGTTGTTCGTGACGTCGAGCGCGTACTGGACGTCGGTCTGGAGCTTCTGGATGTACTGGTACTGGATGCGCGTCGCGCTCGGCTTGAAGTAGTCCTTCGTGAGGCCGTACTTCGCGAGGAGGTTGTACGCCTCCGCGCCGCCCACGATGTCCTGCTCGCTCGTCGTCTTGCGGTGGTCCTCGTCGAACTTCGCGAGCGTCCCGGAAATGTCCGCGAGCGCCCGGCCGAGGTCCTCCAGCTTCCGCTGGCGCGCCCGCACGGCGGCCGTGTAGGCGGGGATCGCGCTCTCGACCGCGACCGCGCGCTGCAGCCCGGCCATCGCGACGGCCTTGTCGTAGGTGCATCCGGCGACGCCGTCCACGGTGTAGTCGACCTGGGCCGTCCCGAAGATCGAGAGGTCCAGGTCGCGGGGCTGGATGGTGGTGCTCATGTCATCTAGGCCACGATTTGGTTGATGGACTGGTTCTCCGCCGCGAGGATCGCCTGCAGGAGGTCGAGAACCGACTGGACGAGCTGCTGGGCGCTGGCGGCGAGGTCGTCCGACTCCGCCCGCGCGTCCTCCGCCGTCTTCGCCGCCGCCTCGTATTCCGTCGCCGCCGCCTGCTGCATCCCCGTCACGCTCTGCGTGACGCTGTCGAGTAGCTGTCCCGTCTGGCGCAGGAGGTCGCCCGCCGTCTGCCAGCCGTGCGCCCGCGCCTCCGCCGCCTTGTAGGCCGCGTCGTGTTCCAGCATCTTCGTCGCCTTGCCGAACGACTGCTCGGCGGCCTCGATGTCGGCGGCGAGCGAGTCCGTGTAGCCGCCCTTCATCTTCTGGTCGGTCACGTAGGCCCGGCCCCACGTGCGCTGCTGTTCGAGATCCGCGATCTCCGCCTTGGCCGCCTTGATCTCGGCCTTGTTCGCCGCAGGGTTGCGTTCGAGCTGCGTGAGTTCAAGGCGCTTCGCGCCGAGCTTCGCCTCCAGCTGGGACTGGTCGAGGTTGAGGGCGTCCACATAGGCGTCGTTCGCCGTCTTCACCTTCTCGTTGAGGGCCTGGAGCTTCGCGTCGCTCGCCCCCGCCGCCTCCAGCGCATCCTCGCGCTGCGCCCTGAGACCGTCCAGTTCGCCCTGGGCCTTGGTCAGCGCGGCCTTCTTCTCGGCCAGCTCGGCGTCGAGGGCCGATTCGCCCTTCCCCCCAACCGCCGCACGCGCCTCGCCGGCCTGCGCGATGTCGCTTTCCAGCGTTTCGACTTCGACCGTGAGACGGTCGACTTCGGCCTGCTTCGGCGCGATTTTCCCGTCCAGTTCGGCCGTTATCGCCTTGCCGCGGGCACTCGCCTCGATGTGGGCCTCGCGCTGTTCGACGGCGCTGTCCAGCGTCGCCTTCGCCGTCTCGGACTTGGCGAAGTTCGCCTTGGCGGCCTGCAGCTGCTCCGGCGTCATCGACTTGCCGGCCTTCGCGAGGTTCGCGCCCGTCTCGGCGCCGTTCTTCGCGGAGAGGAGCGAGAGGTTCTGCTGCGCCTGGTCGACGCCCGACGCCTTCGTCATCTTCGCCGCCGAGGCCTGCGCCGCGCTCGAGGCGAAGAACGTGCCCGCCTGCGCGCAGATGCTCGCGGCGGAGAAGACGCACGACATGATGAGCCCGTTGCGCGCCGCCGTGCGCTGCTGCTCGGCCTGGCACCTGATGTCGGCCACCTCGCGCGAGAGGTCCGCCTGGCGCTGCGTGCGGGCGCTCTCGCGCTCCTTCTGCGCGATCTCCAGCATGAGCTGCATGAGCGCGTAGATGTCGAAGAGCATCTTCTGCGCGTCGGTCGCGGGCGCCGTGTCCGATGCGGAGAGGGTTGTCGCCCGCCCCAGGGCCGCCTTCAGCGCGTCGAACGCGCCGTCGAGTTTCGCGCGGAGATCGGCAAGCCCCTCCTCCGTGAGCGTGCCGGTCGCCTCGTCGAGCGCGGGCGGCGCGATCGTGACGGTCTGCGAAAGGCCGTTCGCGCCCGTGAAGGTGACGGTCAGGTTGCCGTCCGCCCCCTGCACGGCCTTCGCGTCGCCGGCGCGCGCGAGCGTCGTCCCCTGCATCGCCTCGCCCACGAGGCTGTTCCAGTTTGCGTTTGGATTGAATGTCACGGACATGGCTGAATCTCCTTTTCGATCGCGTTCCCCCCGTCTACGCGCGGGGCCGCGCGAAGGTTACGGGATTTCCTAGGCATTCTGGAGGCCGATCTCCTGGTTGATCTTGTTGAGCGTGTCGGTCTTCGACTCCAGCAGCTCCAGCATCTGCGAGCCCGTGTTCGCGATCTGCTCCAGGATCGCCTGCAGGTCCTCCTCGCTCTCCTCCAGGAACTTCTGGAGCTTCTGGAGGACGGCCTGGGCCTCCGTCGCGTCGGCCTGCGCGCGGCCCGCCATGTACCCGGTCGCCGTCGTCGCCGCCGTCGTCGCGAGTCCGGCCGTCTGCATCACGCCATTGCCGACGTTCATCGCAAGGCGCATCACCTTCGCGGCCGTCTGCGAGAGCTTCACCGCGCCCGCCACGCCCTTCGCCGCCGCACGGGCCGCCGACACGCCGCCGCCGATCGAGGTCGCAAGCCCCAGCACGAGCTCGCAGGCGCCGAAGATGCCCTGCGCCCAGGCGTCGCAGTCCTGCTTCGACCAATTGGGGTGCAGGTCCTGCAGAACGCCCGACATCCACTTCATGATCTTCTTGTCGGCGCCCGTCGTGGAGAGCACCGCGCTCGAAACGGCCAGCGCCGCGCCCGCGATCGCGAAGCCCGCCGCGAGACCACCCGTGCAGACCGTCACGACCGCCGCGACGACGCACGCGAAGATCGCGCCCAGCCAGCTGAGGAACTTGCTCGCCTTCGCGGCCTTCTCCTGCTTCTTGGCCTCCTCGATGGACTTGTCGATCTTCGCCATCTGCGAGTCGTGCGCCGCTTCGAGCTGGCCCTTGAGCGACTTGATGCGCTGGCTCTGCGCCTCCGCGCTCTTCTCGTCCGTCTCCATCTGCAGGTAGGCGAGCAGCGCCTCCAGGTCGGCCTTGCCGGCCTTCGCCTCGTCCGCCTCGTCGAGTTCGGGCACGACGGCCGAAGTCGTCTTCCCGCTTCCCGAGACGCCGGCCGTCTGCGAGACGGTGACGTTGCCCGACGCGCCGAGGAGCGACGCCATGTCGGCCGTGGCGGAGGCGGCGGACGCCTGCTGGAGGGGGTCGTTGAACGTCGGCGTCTGCGGGACGCCGCGCGCCATGTTGATGTCCAGGCTCATGGTAAATATCCTTTCACGTGCGGCGTTTCCGTCAGGCGACGAGGGCAGCGCGCAGCTGCGCGGCCTTGGCGAGATAGGTGCGGCCCTTCTCGGTCGTCTTGGGCGCGTACTCGGCGAGCGCGTCGAGGGCGGCGCGCGCCTCGTCCTTCTCCCCGAGCGCGAGGTGGCATTCCGCCGCGTAGTACATCGGCTTGGGGTTCTCCAGGTCGAGGAAGCTCGCGAAGCGGTACGCCTCGATGGCGGCGGCGAACTGGCGCTGCACCTGCCGGAGCGAGCCGAGGCCCGTCCAGTAGCGCGAGTTGAGGTGGTCGAAGAGCGTGAGGAACCTGAAGACCTTCTCGGCGTCCGCGTAGTTGCCCGCCTTGTAGAAGTTCACGCCCATCGCGTAGATCGCCTCCATCTCCTCGTCGGAGAGGCCGCGCATCGCCCGCAGGGTCGCCCCGTCGCCAAATTCCTTGAGCGCCGCCACGATCTTCTCGTCGGTCATGCTCGCGGGATCGTTGATGTCCATGTGGATGCTGGTCATGAGTTGTTCTCCTTTGACGGGTCTACGGACAAGCCGTGCGGTGGTTACAGGATTCGGGACGCTTCATGTTGAAATGTTTCCGTTTCAGTTTATCAAATCGCCCCCCCTTCCCACAAGCCCCAGACGGCCCGGAATGGACGCGCCCCCGCGCCCGAACACGCAAGGGCGAAGACGCAACACGTTGCGACCAGGGGAGGGGCGGACGCGACAAGCGCGTCCCTCCCGTTGCGGACCAACGCCCCTACGGTGCCATTCCGATGCAGCACGTTCCATCTCGGCTGAAAGGTGCGCGGCACCTCGTGGACCCGCCGACTACCGGCGCCCCGGCGCCCGCCAGATCCCCAGCCGCTCGGCCTTCGCCTTGTTCTGCGCCGCCGTCAGGCGCGGGTCGCCGCCCGGGCGTCGGGCGCGCGCGTAGCCCTCGCGCACCATCCGGACGTTGACGCTGTCCGTCCGGGCACCCTCTTCGCCCCATTCGGGGCGGTCCGGCCACACCGTGCCGCTCACGTGGCCTGCGCGGACCCGGATGGGGTTCTCGACGCGCACGGCAGACGCCCCCGCAAGCGCGCGCAGGCGC
>OIWT01000086.1_pt1 | contig 127443 bp, 148 predicted proteins | sample 1587701 | NCBI WGS metagenome assembly OIWT01 (sample SAMEA3888904, study PRJEB22519) | human gut metagenome | biome: human gut; feature: human-associated habitat; material: faeces | place: Denmark | collected 2009
TCCTGCAAGTATGATTAACACTATTATTGTTACAACTAATGCTATTAGTGTTATAGCTTTTTCTTCTTTTGATTTCATTTTCTTTTTCCTCCCCATTTTTTATTTTTATAAACTTAAAAGAAATGTACTAAAGTTTAATATATAATTTAACGCACAAAAAGATAGCAACAAAAACCTATATTTAATAGGTTTTATTGCTATCTTTATTCATATATTTTTTATTCACTAAACTATCCGTGTGTGTGTGTGTGTGTGTACAGCCTCAAGGCTTATAGCTTTTATTGTTTTCATATTACATTCCTCTTTTGTTTTTATTTACTTATACATTTTATAACATTAACATTTTATTTTGTCAATACATATTTTTTTAATACCATTTTTCTATTTTCCTTTCATATATTGTTGTTCTGAAATAAAAAAGTAAATGCAATTATAAAAGTAGTAAATTGAATTTATATTTTTACTTCACTATTTCATTTTTAAAGCTTTTTCCTGTGCTTAGTAATGGCATTTGTAAAATATCTAGTATTGTTGCACCTATGTCTGCATAAGTTTTCCTTGTTCCTATATTTACGTTTGGTTTTATTTGTTTTCCATATATTACAATAGGAATATATTCCCTTGAATGGTCTGTACTTGGTGTTGATGGGTCATTTCCGTGGTCTGCTGTTATTATTAGCATATCCGTGTCTTTCATATTTTCTATTATAATAGGAAGTTTGCTGTCAAAGTATTCTAACGCTTTTGCATATCCTTCTATATTATTTCTATGTCCATATAGCATGTCAAAGTCTACTAAGTTTGTGAAAATTAATCCTTCTGTATCATTTTTTATTTCTTCTATTGTCTTTTCTATTCCATCTGCATTTCCATTTGTGTGAATTGCTTTTGTTATTCCACGTCCAGAAAACAAGTCTTCTATTTTTCCTATTGCTATAACTTCTTTTCCATTTTCTGATATAACATCTAGCATTGTTCTCCCAAATGTATCTGATTCAAAGTCTTTTCTATTATATGTTCTTGTAAAATCTTCTGCACAAGTACCTACAAAAGGTCTGGCTATTACTGTTCCTACATTATATTCTTTCTTATCTAGCATTTTTCTTGCTATTTTACATATTTCATATAATTTTTCTACTGGAATTATATCTTCATGTGCAGCTATTTGAAATACACTATCTGCAGATGTATAAACTATTGGATATCCTGTTTTCATGTGTTCTTCGCCAAAGCGTTTTAATATTTCTGTTCCTGATCCTACTTCATTACATAGTATTCCTTTTACTCCTGTTTTTTGTATAAATTCTTCTATCATTTCTTTTGGAAATGCCTGTGGATATGTTTTAAATCCAGGATTTGTAATATGTCCTGATATTTCCCAATGCCCTACCGGACTATTTTTCCCTACTGATTGTTCTTGTGCTTTTCCATATGCTCCTATTGGATTTTCCTCTTTATTTTCTATTCCTATTTTTTCTATATTAAATAGCCCCATTTTTTTCATATTAGGTAAATTTAATTTTGTATTATTATATATTCCTGCAATAGTATTGCTTCCTTCATCTTTATAAACATATGCATCTGGCGATTCTCCTACTCCAAATCCATCTAATACAATTGTAATTACTCTTTTTATCATACTTATTTCCTTTCTTCTATATCATACTCATAAAGTTTTATTGTTTTTACTTTATTGGTATATTCATTTTCTAAAAAGTTTATGTTAAAGTCTTTTCTTGAGACTAATTTTGTATCATATAATTTTAAATCTAGTAAAGCCTTTGTACTTACATCCATTCCTAATGGTAAGGTTTGGTTATTATTATCATAGTACATAATATTTGTATAAAATATTATTGGCATTTTTTCTTTTATATTAATTTTATTTAGAATAATTTCATCTTGAGATAAGTCTATATTATTAAGAACTTCATTTTCATTCATATCAAATATTTCATACTGATTTTGTTTTTCTTCTTTATAAGATATTTTATAAATGCTAAAATCTGTAGGTGCTCCTACCTTTTTATAAGCATCTTTTAACAGAATTAAATAATGTTTTATTATTTCTTTGTATTCTTCTATTGTAGTATCTACATGAATGTTTAATATATTATAAACATCTTTTTCTATTTCTCTATGTTTTTTATTATTAAGTATTTTTATTTTTGTTTTGTCTTCTACAACATTTCCAAATATATCAAAATCCTTTTCTTTTATTTTTTCAAAGTCTGCTTCATATTGTTTTTTTATCTCTTTTAATTTATTTTCTATTTGCTTTTCATCTTTTTTCAATATTTTTTCTTTTGATAATATATTAAATGTTTCTATGTCTTTACTTATTGCAAAAATACTATCCATTTCTTTTGGTAATAATACATTTCTTTGTTTTTCATCTATTTTTTTAGAAAAGTCTTCTATATCTTCTTCATATGAAAATGTTTTCTTAATTTTGTTTTTACTTTGTTCTTTTTCTACTTTTTCTCCTTCTTGTAATAAAGATACCTCATCTCTATTTGTAAATTTCCAAAATTCAAATATGCTTTTTTTATGATTTTCTATCTCATTAATATATAGTGTAGCATTTTTTATTTTTCTCTCCAAATTTTCTTTTTTTAGTTCTAATGCTTTTATATCCATTTGTCTATTTTTATACTGTTTTTCTTTTTCATCTAATATATTGCATATTTTTAATAAATCTTCTATTGTATATGATTCCTTTTCTTCTATTTCTAATTCAACATTTTCTTCTTTTTTTATAGTTTCTTTTTTCTGATTTTGTACATCTGGTTTAACTTTTTTAGTTTTTCTACTTTTAAAGTAATAACTTACTCTTCCAAAAAAAGTTTTTTTGCATTCTAGAAATGTTACTATTTTCTTTTCTTTATTTGCATATTCTTCTTTTTGTCTTTCCACACTCTCTTCTAGTAAAAATAATTTTTCTTGTTCAAGTAAATCTTGTCCATATACGTGTTTTAATTTCTGTTTATTTTTTATAATTTCATTATTTATAAATTCTGGTAATCTTTCATAAGTTATTAAATTTCTATTAAAACAAAAATCTAAAGAACCTTTTTCATTAATAACTGTATTAAAGTTATAATTTTGTTCTAAATTTGATTGTAATATAAAAAGTGCCTTTATTAGTTTAAATTCTTTTTGTGCTTCTTCTTTAGTTGTAAAAATATATTTGTAATTACTTTTTATTTTTTCATATACCTGTGTTTTGCCTACTATCTGTATTGTATTTTTACCTTCTTCGTCTTTAACTTCATATGTTACTGGCCATCTACCTGTGAAGTACCATAAGTAATTTTCTAAATCTGCTATTTCTGATTTTTTTAATATTTGACTTGAATATTCTTCTTGATTTATAGGTATATATATTTTCTCTGTTTTTTTATTTTTCTGTAATTTTATTTTTTCTTTTATTAAATAAAATAATGTTTCCACTTGAGTTTCTTTTGAAGGAAACATCATAAAATATTTATCTTCTATTTCAGAATAATATATATCCCACATAAAATTATCTCTATATTTTACACCATATGGTATTTGTTTTCTAAATTCTTTTTGTTCATTTTCAATTTGTTTTAATTTTTCTATATCTAATTCTTTTACCATATTTAAAAGCTCTATATACTCTTCTATATTTTCTTCATTTTCTGGTTCTAAATAACATAACAATGGTTTTGCTAATTTATATTTTTTTGTAACATCCTCCAGTCTTGTTGTTGGTGTAATATAAATTTCTATGTCATTTATATCTACAAATCTATATATTTTATATTCTGAATCGCTACATCCTTTTTTTGTTCTATATTTTACTATATTTGTATTTTCAAATATTTTTGGTATTTTTTCTAAATTTAATCCTACTATTTTTAATTTTTCTTCAATTAATTGTTGCTCTTCTTTTGTTTGTTTTATCACTTATTTTGTCCTCCTGTAATATTTTTTTCTAGTATATCACATTGTTTCTATAAAATCTATTTTTTAACTTAAAAAAACAAAAAAAGAATTTCTACTTAACAAATTTGGTAGAAACTCTTAATTATTCAATATATAAAATTTTAAAATTCTAACATTATTATTATAACTCCTATAATAGCTAATATAAATCCTCCTATTTTAAACCACTTTGAGCCTTCATTTTGATCATTAAATCCGAAACCATTTTCTAGTCAATTTCCTTGCATCATATATCATTATTACGCCTATCATAATTAATATTATTCCAATTAATATACATATTTCTTTCATTATTTTACATCCTTTTTAAAAAAATTCTACAGTGTATTTACATTCAAATTCTTTTTTTGGTGCCAATAATAATATATCTGTTTTTTGTCTAAATACACCTGAGCCGTTTACACTATCTGCAGTAGTCATCCAAGGTTCTATACATAAAAATGGTGCCTTAGGTTTAGACCATATAGCAAGATATGGAAAACCTGTAAATTCCATAGTTAATACTTTTTGTTCTTTTCTCATTAAACTAACTTTATGAGATTGTATTCCTTTCATTATAACTGCATCATTTTTAAATGCTTGGTCATTTATTGGCAATATTCTTTTATCTTTTAATATATTTTTAGCATATTCTGTTCCTATTAAACCATCTACTAAATATAAGAAATGTATTTTTTCTTCATCTTCTTCAAATTGTAAGTAATATTCTCCATTTTCTAATGCTTTTTCATCTATTTTAAAAGCTGGATGTCCTCCTATGCCAAATGGCATATCTACATCTCCGTCATTTATAACTTTATATATTGTAGTTAATCTATTTTCATCTAATCTATATGTAACATATAATGAAAATTCATAAGGATATTTTTCTAGTAACCTTTTATTACTTTTTAATACATATGAATGAAAATTATCCAATTTTGTAATAGGTTCAAATTCCATATCTCTTACGAAACCATGTTGTTGTATTTCATATGTTTTACCATTTATTATTGTTTGGTTTTTTTTGCATTTTCCAACAGTAGGAAATAATACTGGCCAATGTCTTTTCCAGTATACTCTTCCATTTATATCAACACAATCTTGTCCTTGGTGTACTTTTTCTTGTCCATCTATTTTGAAACTAACTAATTCTGCTCCATATTTTGATGTTAGCATTTGTGTATGCATAAAACCATTCTCCTTTTCATATTTTTTCATTAATATATTATTATGTTTTTATGTAAATGTCAATATTTTTGATTTATATTTCTATACGATTTTTTATTTTTTTATTGATTAATTCTTTTAATAATCTATTTTTTTCTAATTCTAACTTTGGATCTTCTTGTTCTATTTTTATAGATAAGCTTTGCACTAATTTTAATGTTTGCATATCTTCAAATAGATTTGCTATTTTAAATTCTGGTAGACCATGTTGTTTTGTTCCAAAAAATTCTCCGCTTCCTCTTAATTCTAAATCTTTTTCTGCTATTTTAAATCCATCATTAGTGTCTTGCATTGTTTGCATTCTTTTCTTTATAATTTCTGATTTTCCTTGATATTTTAATATACAATATGATTTATACTCTCCTCTTCCAACTCTTCCTCTTAATTGATGTAATTGTGCAAGACCAAATCTTTCTGCATTTTCTATAACCATAATACTCGCATTTGGAACATCTACTCCAACTTCTATTACTGTTGTAGATATTAATATGTTTATTTTTCCTTCTTTAAACTCTTGCATTATAGCATCTTTTTCTTTTGGTCTCATTTTTCCATGTAAATATTCTACTCTATATTTTGGAAATACATCTTGTTTATAATTTTCAAATAATTCCAATACTGCTTTTGCATTTATTTCTTCATTTTCTTCTACTAACGGACATACTATATATGCTTGTCTACCTTCATCTACTTGTTTTTTTATAAAATTATTTACTCTTTGTTCCATAGATTTTGTTACTGCAAAAGTATCTATTTTTTTACGATTTGGTGGTAATTCATCTATTATAGAAATATCCAAATCTCCATATAAAATAAGGGCTAATGTTCTAGGAATTGGTGTTGCTGTCATTACTAGTACATCTGGATTTTTTCCTTTATTTACTATTATTCCTCTTTGCCTTACTCCAAATCTGTGTTGTTCGTCTGTTACTACTAGTCCCAAATTTTTAAATACTACATTTTCTTCTAATAATGCGTGAGTACCTATCAAAATATCAATTTCTCCGTTTTCTAACTTTTGTAATATTTCTTCTTTTTTCTTTTTAGTAACACTTCCTATAAGTAACTCGCTTTTTATTCCAAATTTTTCTAATATTTTATTAAAAGATTCTAAATGCTGGCTAGCAAGTATTGCAGTTGGCGCCATAATTGCTACTTGATATCCACATTTTACAGTTTTATAACTTGCAATCATTGCAACTACTGTTTTTCCAGAGCCAACATCTCCTTGTAATAATCTATTCATTGGCTTTGAGTTTTCCATATCATTATCTATTTCTTCTAAAACTCTTAATTGTGCTTTTGTTAGCCTAAAAGGAAGTTCGTTTATTACATCTGACATTTTCACATTCTTATCAAAAGTTATTCCTTTTTCTTCTTTTGTATATTTATTCTTTAGGCTCATTAATGCTAATTGCATAGTAAGCAATTCTTCAAACACTAAACGTTTTCTAGCTTCTTCAAATTCCTTAAAATTATCTGGAAAATGAATTTGTTTTGTTGCTTTTTTTATATCTTCCAAGTGATATTGTTCAAGTATATATTGTGGTAAAGTTTCTTTCAATATATCTTCTTTTTCTACTATTTCTATTGCATTTTCCATTACTTGTCTTATTGTATTTTGATAAAGTCCAAAGGTTAAAGGATACAATGGTATTATCTTTCCTGTATTTTTATTAGTATTATCTGCATCATACACAGGTGAGTTCATTTCAATTCTTCCGTATTTTATGCTTACTTTTCCGTAAAACTTATATTTTTGACCTAATACAAATTTATTTTTTAAATACTTTTGATTAAACCATGTTAATATACATGTTCCTGTTTCATCTCTTACAATTAATTTATAAATGGTCATATTTTTTCTTATTCTTTGCTCATTCATTTTTGAAACAACGATTGCTTCTATTAAAGTTTCTTCTCCATCTTGAAGAGAAGCAATCATTTTTGGTTTGCTTCTATCTTCGTAATCTCTTGGATAATATGTAATTAGATCTTCTAACGTATATATTCCTAGTTTTTGAAGTAATTGTGCTCTTGTTGGTCCTACACCTTTTATAAATTGAACTTCATTTTCTAATTTTTGCATTTTTTCCCCCACATATTTTATTATTTATCTGCTTTTTATTTTATCATGTAGTTTAGCTTTTTTAAAGTCTTATTACCTATTTATTTTTTATTTATACGTTATAACTTAAAAGTTCTTTTTATTATCCTATATCATATAATACAAATATGATAAAAATATAATTATATTTTTATAACTATTTATAAAGTGAGGTTTTTTACATGAAAAATTATAAATTGGCTATTGTAGGCGCTACAGGTGTAGTAGGAAGGTGTATTTTAAAAGTTTTAGAAGAAAAAAATCTACCTATTTCAAAATATGTTCTTTTTGCTTCTAGCAAATCTGCTGGAAAACAAATTAGTTTTATGAAAAAAAATTATACTATACAAGAATTAACCGAAGACTCTTTTTGTGAAGGTTTTGATTTTGCAATCTTCTCTGCTGGTGCAAGTGTTGCGAAAAAATTTGCTCCTATTGCAGTAAAAAATGGGTGTGTTGTAATAGATAATAGTAGTGCTTTTCGTATGGATTGTGATGTTCCTCTTATTGTTCCAGAGGTAAATTCTGAAGATATAAAAGCTAATAAAGGTATAATAGCAAACCCTAATTGTTCTACTATTCAAGCTGTTGTTGCATTGAAACCATTAGATGATAAATATAATATAAAAAGAATTGTTTATTCTACTTATCAAGCAGTCTCTGGTGCTGGTTCTAAAGGAATATTAGATTTAGAAAATGGTATTAATGCTTTTTCTACAAACGAAGATTATTCTTTAAATAAATTCCCACATCCTATTTTTAACAACTGTTTACCTCATATTGATGTGTTTTTAGATAATGGTTATACAAAAGAAGAAGAAAAAATGATTAATGAAACAAGAAAAATTTTAAAAAATCCTGATTTAAATGTAACTGCTACAACTGTTAGAGTTCCTGTATTTAATTCACATAGTGAATCTATAAATGTGGAATTTGAAAAAGAGTTTGATTTAAACGATTTAATTAATACTTTAAAAAATAGCCCTGGTATAATTGTTCAAAACGATTCTAAGTCTAATATTTATCCTATGGCTATTAATTCTACAAATAATAATGAAGTTTTTGTTGGTAGAATTAGAAGAGATTTTTCTATAAGTTCTGGCGTTAATTTATGGGTAGTAGCAGATAACATTCGAAAAGGAGCAGCAACTAATGCTATACAAATTTTAGAAAGGATGATTTAATGAAAAAAATATTATTTAAAGGTTGTGGTACAGCAATTGCAACTCCATTTACTAATGATGGTGTAAATTTTGAAGAATTAAAAAGATTAATTGATTTTCAAATTAATGAAAAAGTAGACGCTATCATTGTTTGTGGTACAACTGGTGAAAGTGCTACTATGAGTTTAGAAGAAAAAAAACAGACTATAAAATTTGTTGTTGATATTGTAAACAAACGTATTCCAGTAATAGCAGGTACAGGTTCAAACAATACAAATTCCGCCATTGAGCTTTCTAAATATGCTGAATATGTTGGTGCTGATGGTGTATTAGTTGTAACTCCTTATTACAACAAAACCACTCAAGAAGGTTTAATTTCTCATTATAAAAGCATTGCAAGTAATATTAAAATTCCTATAATTTTATATAATGTTCCAAGTAGAACCGGTGTAAACATTTTACCTCAGACTTGTCTAAAGTTATCAGAAATAGAAAACATTGTTGCAATAAAAGAAGCATCTGGTGACATTTCTCAAGTATCTAAAATTGCTTCTCTTTGTGGTCAAAATTTAAACATATATTCTGGTAATGATGATCAAATTGTTCCTGTTTTATCTCTAGGTGGTATTGGTGTAATTTCTGTTCTATCAAATATTGAACCTAATTTTACTCATGAATTAGTAGAAAATTATTTAAAAGGTAACATTAATAAAGCTTTAGAATATCAACTTCATGCTTTAGACTTGATTAATTCTTTATTTGCTGAAGTTAATCCTATTCCTATAAAGGAAGCTTTAAATTTATATGGTTTTAATTTTGGTATTCCACGTTTACCTTTAGTTCCTTTAAGTGATAATTGTAAAAAAAGTTTAATAGAAAATATAAAAAAGTTTAAATCTATTTCTTAAATTTTAATTAACTACTTTTATATTCAAAATTATTGTGCTATAATTAGTTTTAGATAGGTAACAATTATAAATTTATAGAATATATATAAATACAAAAGAATTTTTTAAGGAGTTTTTATGAATTCAACTATTGAAAAAACTAATATAAATCAATATACTGAATTTTACTTTCTTGTACAAGATTTAATATCTAATAAAACTGTACAAGAAATGAAAAATTACAGACAGCACTATCAAACATCTACATTTGAACATTGTTTTAATGTAGCTTTTATAAGTTATAAAATATGTAAAAAATTAGGATTAGACTACAAAGCTGCCGCACGTGGTGGAATGATACATGATTTGTTTCTTTATGATTGGAGACATAGCAGTAAATCTAAAAAGCTTTTTGATATGCATGCTTTTACACATCCAAAAACTGCATTAAAAAATGCTTCTTCTTTATTTGATTTAACAGATAAAGAAAGAGATATAATTGTAAAACACATGTGGCCAGTTACTTTAAAACTTCCTAAATATCCTGAATCTTTTGTTATTACATTTGTAGATAAATACAGCGCTCTTCAAGAATCATTTAATTTTTACAATTCGTTTTTAGCTAAACATAAATTATATAAATATGCATATATTTTCTTATGTTTATTAATATTAGTTTAAAAAAGGGACTTTTTTTACAGTCCCTTTTTTGTTTTAAAATATATTCTTTATTTCAATTCTAAATTTTTCTTTAATATGATTTAATATAAATATAGCTTTATCTACATCTAACACTCCTTCTTCATATTCTTGTATTTCTATATTAGCTTTTAAAGTTGTAAGTTCCGTCTCTGCTTTTTCCAATTCGTCATGTTCTATAAAATATGCTAATTTATTAAAATAATTAGCCCACGCACTCATTATATTTTTCATTTCATCTTCAATCTTGTTTTTATCTATATTGTCTTCTAACAGTTTCTGTCTTAACTCTTGTAGTTTTCCTACTAAATCCTCTATTGTTTTTCTTGTATATCCTTGAGTAAAAATATTAGCCACTATAACAAATATTATAACTATAATACAAATGATTAATTCTTTACGCATTATTTTTTCTTCCTCCTTTTTCTTGGCAGAAAAAATTTCCTTTTCCATCAATTGTTGCAATTAAAGCTTCTTCTGGTTTTATTCCAAAAGCACTTATTTGTTTTACTAGCCAATTATAGTCTTTATCTAATTTTTCTAAATTTTGTTTCATAACTTTTCCATCTACGACTAAATCGTAAGCAATTCCTTCGTATTCAGGCATAATTCCAAAATCTTCAGGAATAGAATTTCTTTTATTTGGTTTTTGAATTACTGTAATTTGACCACTTGTTTCTAAAATTGCATATTCTACATCACCTATATTAAAAACATTATTTCCTCTTAGCCTTTCTTCTAATTCATTTATTGTAAATCTCTCTTTTCTCATATTTTTTTCATTTATTCTTCCTCTATATATTAAAATAGAAGGTTTGCCACAAATAATTTCTCTAATCTTGACATTTTTTAAATTTAAAACAGAAATTGTTAAATGCATAACTAAAAGACCTAAAATCGGAATTATACCATTAGTTATTGGAATTCCCGGTTCTGCCATAGGAAGTGTAGCTAAATCTGCTATCATAATTGATATTACAAGTTCAAATGGTTGCAATTGTCCAATTTCTCTTTTTCCCATAAATCTCATAACAATTAATACAATTATATATAATATGATTGTTCTAATAAACGTTAATAACATTAATTTTTCCTCTATTTTCATTTTTTATTTTGTTTTTATTTTTTACCATCTTTTTATTTATTATTCATTCATTGTATATTTTAAAAAAAGATGTCAATAATAAAACTATAAAACCATATAAATTGCAATAATTTTGCAAATTTTTTAATAAGGAGGTTTTTGTTATGTCAGAAAATCAAACTCGTAGTCAATCAAGAAATACAACTAGCACAGTTTGGCAAATTGCAGGTAGACTTGTAACTGCAGCAATTGTTCTTGCAATTACAGCATTTTTTACACCTGGTTTTCATATTGCTAACTTTTGGACATTAGCTATTTCTGCTATAGTTCTTACTGTAATAGATTATTTAATTGTAAAATTTACTGGACTTCATGCTAGTTCATTCGGAAAAGGTTTTGTTGGTTTTGTACTTTCTGCTATAGTTTTATATGTAACTCAATATTTTGTAGCAGGATACACAATTTCTTGGATGGCAGCTATTGTTGGTGCTTTAATATACGGTGTTGTTGATTACTTCTTACCTGGTGAACAACAAATGTAACAAAAAATCACAATTAGGAATAATACCTAATTGTGATTTTTATTATATAGTTCTATCGCCGTTTGAGGACTATCCTCTCCTTTACTATTTTTTATTGGCGCAAAATTTTCCTCTCTCTTTCCTCTTAATAAAGTTATCTGGTCAAAAAAGTTAAAACCATCAAAAATGAATTGTTCAAATTTATAGGCATTTGGTTCAGTAGGTTCAAGTAATTTTCCATCTTTATAACACTCTACTTTTTTTATAGCTACATGATATGGTAAAGTTTTACTAGCAATTTTTTCTAATGCATATATTGAAAATAAATTACACATTATATGCGATTCTCCTAAAGCTAGTTCTCCATCACTATTTCTCATATTAGCTAATTCTTTTGGTATTTCTGTATATTCTATAACAGATATTTTTCCGTTTTTCTTACAAAATACGCCTACTCTCTCTTCAGGACTTCTTTTGGCTATTGTTTTTGAAGCTATTTGACTATTTTGTGCTACAGTTAAGCCTAGCAGTAAAGGTTCTACCATTTTCAGTAAGATATTATCAACTGAACATATATAAATCCATTCTACATTTTTAGATTTCATATCGTTTAATATTTTTCTATCTAACATCGACTTGTAAATGCTTCCATTACCATTAGACGCAAATTTCACATTTTCATTCTCATCTAATAGCATTTCTCCATCTTTTCCTATTAATGGCATTTCTCCCTGTTTAAAAAATTTTATACTTTCTTGTGGGTAATCGAAATAATTATTTTTTTCAAAGAAAGATATAGTTTCTTCATTGTTTTCTTCACTAGTCATTATATACCATGGTATAACAGTTTTATATTTTTTATTTGCATTTTTTAAAACATCTGCTAATATTTCAAATAAATATTTTGGACGTGGTTTTATATTTACTAAAAAAGTTCCCTTTGGTCCTTTATGACCTAGTCTAGTTCCGTTGTCCTCCAGCCATAGTTACAACTGCATATTTCCCCTCTGATATAATTTTTTCTCCGATTTTAATATAATATTGCTTTTCATTTTCTTCTAATTTATTTTCATCTGTATATGGTAAATTCTCTATATTAATATCTTCATTTTTATTTTCATTATTTAAATATTCTTCCAATAGTTCTTTTATATTTTCATAATTTTCCATACAATTCTCCTTTTTCTATATCATAATAACACATTTATTAATTTTGTTCAATTATTTTATCAATTTAGTCATATCTTTTTATTTATTCAAATATACATTAATTAAACAAGTTTATTAGTACAAACATTTTTAAGGAGGTATCTATATTCATGGAAGATAATTTAACAGTATATCAAGATATAGCGAAACGTACAGATGGAGATATCTATGTTGGTGTCGTTGGACCCGTTAGAACTGGAAAATCTACATTTATAAAACGCTTTATGGACCTTTTAGTAATTCCCAATATTAATAATGAATACAAAAGAGAAAGAGCTCTAGATGAACTACCACAAAGTGCTTCTGGAAGAACTATTATGACTACAGAACCTAAGTTTATTCCAAATGAAGCTGTAGAAATTGTTTTAGGTGAAAATATTAAATTAAAAGCTCGAATGGTTGATTGTGTAGGATATTTAGTTGATAATGCTATTGGCTATTTAGAAGATGACATGCCTAGAATGGTAAAAACACCTTGGAGTGAAGATGAAATTCCTTTTGAACAAGCAGCTGAGATTGGAACAAAAAAAGTAATTGAAGAACATTCAACAATTGGTATTTTAGTAACAACAGATGGAACTATAACAGATATTCCGAGAGAAGATTATATAGAAGCAGAAGCAAGAGTTGTAAATGAATTAAAAGCTTTAAATAAACCATTTGTTATAGTTTTAAATTCTGCCGAGAGTAATTCTGACTATACAAAAGAATTAGCAAGAAAATTAGAAGAAAAATATAGTGTTCCGGTTATTCCTACTGACTGTTCTACTTTAAATTTAGACGATATCAATAATATATTTGACAAGATTTTATATGAATTTCCTATAGAAAGAATTAACTTAAATTTTCCTCATTGGGTAGATAGCTTACCTTATGAACATTGGTTAAAAAAGGAACTATACTCTCAAATTAAAGATGCTTTTAAAGATGTTCGTCTTTTAAAACAAATTGATACTGGTCTATCCAAAATAAAATCTACAGAAATTATAAATAAAACAATTGTAGATGAGATTTTACTAGGAAGTGGAAATGTAAATATTTCTGTTCAATTAATGGATGATTTATTTTACAAGGTATTAACAGAAATATCTGGAATTGAAATTTCAAACGAGGGAGATTTATTTTCAACAATTACTACTCTTGCTAACACTAAAAAAGAATATGATAAAATTTCCTATGCATTAGAAGAAGTTAAAGCTAAAGGATATGGTATTGTAACTCCTTCTATGGAAGAACTTATACTAGACGAACCTGAAATGGTAAAACAAGGCTCTCGCTTTGGAGTAAAATTAAAAGCTAAAGCCCCTTCTATACATATTGAACGTATCAAACAGAAGTGTAAAATTTATAAGAACCCCTCATCATATACCAACAGATTATTTATTCAATGTTGGACTTTATATCTCTATATAAAGGAAAAAAGCACCATTTATGGTGTTTTTATTTTTTATCTTTTTTTATTTCTTCCATATTATTTAAAGCATACTCACAAGCTTGAATAACAAATCTTGAAAATGTTACATTTTTACTAGTTATAGCTTTTTCAATTCTATCAATTAATTGTATTGGAAATCTAATTGTTTTATTTTCTGTTTCTTTTTTATATGGTTTAATTTGAAATGACATTTGCAATACCTCCTATATATAATAATAGTATTGCAAAAAATATTAAAAATAAGCATTGCAATTTATATTGCAAAGTGTTAAAATATATTTGAAATTTTTAAATAAGGAGAAAAACAATGTATTTTTATGATTATATGAACATGACACCAGAAGAAAGAAAAATATTTTTTATATTAATGGGATTTTCTTTTATTGTTTGTGTTGGCTATGGTATTTATTGCTTTTTTAAAAACGATGATAAAAAACAATAATACAATTATTTCCTCTATAATATTTAAAATTATATGTTGTAATATACTTCTTATAATATATTAAGAAAGGGGATTTTGAAAAATGAAAACAAAATCAAAATTAAAACTTTTAATAGTAATGTCAATATTACTATTAGCAATGTGCATATTTAATGCAAATGTAGTAGAAGCTACAAACCAAACCAAGACACCACAAGAAATATTAAATCTTGTACCAGACACAGTTGAAGTAGATATGTTAGAAAGTGAAGTTTTTACAGATAACCAGGATTTTGAAAAACTTAATAAGTCTATTACTAAAACATTTACAGATAATGAGATAGATTTAAAAGATTTAAATTTACAATATACTAATTTATCAGTAACAGACTTATACGAAGACTTACATAAGGCAACAATTTATTTATCTTCAACAGATAAAAATAATTATGAACCAGTTGCCAAAAAGAATATTACAATAAAATATAAAAACACATCTGCTTACAATGAAAAAGACAAAAACTATGTTTTAGAGAAAGCAAAAAACATACCTAGTGCAATAGCCGTTTCAAATAATAGTGCAGACTATGGAGAAAATGAATTTCAAAAAAACATAGAAAACATTATTAATGATAAAAATATTAAAGTTATTATTAATTATGGTGCTTTTGGTTCTACTGCTGGAGATATTGTAGTTGCAAATTCTTTTGTAGCATTATACAAAAATAATGTATTATACAAGACTATGGGAATTACTTCACTTGCTTTTGAGACAATAACCATTCCTGACAATGTTCAAGATACAGATGAAGCATATATCAATTATGCTTTACCAAAAATAAAAGAAATATGGAATAGTTTTGAAGTTAGTAATGTTAGAAGAATTACAGGAAAAGTAGATGAAGAAAATAATATAACTAACAATGGAACATATTATATAATGACTTTAAATGGTAGTGATAGTGCAAGAGTAGTATTAAAAAAATCTAATACAAAGAAAATTTTAGATAATGTTGCTATAAGTAATTCTAGTGCTACAATTAATGGAACAAACATTGACAAAACAAGTTCTATATATGCTGAAATGTTATCAAAAGCAAAAGAAAAAGGATTTAATAATATATTCAATGCTTATGAATTAAAATTAGCTAGTGGAAATATTAGTAATGGTTTAACAATTACATTTTCATTAGGAACAGAAAACAATGGAAAACAAGCTTTAATATTACATAAAAAAGCTAATGGAAGTTATGAAGAATTTACAGAAACTGTTGAAAACGGAAAAGTAAATATAAAAGTAACTGAATTATCTCCATTTATGGTTGCATTAAAAGACAAAACAACAACTGCTACAACTCCAATTACAAATAATAATAGAAAATTGGACAATGAACCAAAGACTGGTGTTGTTAATTACACTTTATTAGCAAGTATTATTGCTTTAATTTCACTAGGTGGAATAGTAGTATTAAATTTTAAAAAATAATAATAAAGTTATGCCCTAGAATTATAATGGAATTTATTGTATAATTCTAGGGTATTAATATATAAAGGTGGTATTTAATTAATGAGAAGAAGAAAAAATAATAACAAATATAAAAAAATATTACTTGTAATTCTCTTTATTTTGCTTATATGTGCAATTTGTTATATTATTTATAATTGTATTAATGCTAATAAAAATAAAAGCTTATATAACGATATAATGCCAGATAAAACAACGGATGACCTTTCAAAAGTAACTAGTGAATTTACAGAAAAGGTAAAAGAATTGCAAAAAGAAAATACAGATATAAAAGGTTGGATACGAATTGAAGATACAAATATCAATTACCCCCTACTTCAAACAGATAATAACGATTACTATTTAACACATAATTATAAAAAAGAAAAATCAAGTTATGGCTCTATATTTATTAATAGTAATTGTAATATAAAAGATGACAAAACAAATGTAATTATATATGGACACGATATGAAAGATAATCAAATGTTTAAAGATTTAATTAAATATCAAGATAAAGAATTTTACGAACAACACCCTATAATAAAGATAGCAACAGAAGAAAACGAAAACAATTACGAAATAATATCTGCTTTTAAATCAAGAGTATTTTATCAAGATGAAACTAATGTATTTAGATTTTATCAATATTATAATTTTGATAATGAAAATAAATATAATGAATATATTAGTAATTGTAAAAAGATACAATTATACGATACTGGAAAAACTGCAACTTATGGAGAACAACTTATTACTTTAATTACTTGTGAATATAGCCAAGAAAATGGTCGTATGGTCGTAGTTGCTAAAAAAGTACAATAAATTAAGACAGTAGCTTAATTGCTACTGCCTTTTTATTTTATGAAATACTGACATTATATCATTCCAAGTAAAAATATTTTTAAATAAATTTACTACACTTTCAATATCATTTGTGTAATCACATTCATAATTATAAAGTTCATATTTTATTATAATGTCTTTCTCTTTATCGCTTAAACTTTTTAGCCACTCTTGTTTTTCCTGCTCTTTCTTTAAAATCCATTGCATAATTTCTTTGAACTTTGATTTTAAGCAAATACTTCCATAACCAAAAGATGTTAATTCATCTTCATTTGTTGCACCTAATTTCTTCATAGCATTTTGTAATTGCTCATTAGAGAAAGCATAAGTAACATTTTGCTTGTAATATTCCTCCTCTGTGTAATTTTTATTGTAAATTTCTAAAAGTTCTTTTTTTGTCATAGCAGACACTTCCTTTCTAAAATTATTTCTGTGTAATATATTTAATTGTCAATGTTCTACTAAATAAAAAACATACTTTTCGATAATGTCAAAAACAGCCCAATAGGTTTATGACCTTGACATTATAAAAAGAAAAGTATGTTAGCTTACAATAAGAACATTGATAAGTAAATATATGGAGATAATGAATAGAAATGTTGTTATTTTACAATTATAAAGAAAATAAAAATAATTTTGGATTCTTAATTTATTTGATCCAAAATTACTTTTTTATTTTTCATCTATATAATAGTGTTCTTTTATATGTTTATTACTTGTAAAAAATGCAAGTTTTTTTAAATTCTCAACTGTTGGTTTTTCATCTACCATTTCTTTATATTTTTTCCAATTTGCTCTATACTTTTTCAAGTTATGATAATATTCCATTTCTATTTTTTCATCTATAATCTTGTTACGTCTTTCACATAATTGTTTTATATCTTTTACAGCTTGTTCACAGTTTAAATGGGAATAGGCTTTTATAGGTGTTTTCCTATTACAATAATTACTATTGCTATGTTTGTAAAAATAAAGCTTTTCACAATGATTACACTTTCTTGTTTTATTATACTTATTTGTTACTAAATAATGTAAAATTGCAAAAATTACTTCTGTTAAGGTATCACATTTATATAAATACTTATATGACTTTGTTTTATTATCTTCAAATATTTTATCTATACTACAATGTCCATACTGTAATGGTATATATGTAAATTCTTTAATGTTCTTCTTCCCTTTTAGTCTATCATACAATGAGTTACGTTCTTTTAAGCTAATACAATAATTAAGATTAATGTTAAAAAATAGCTTTATCTTCTCTAGTTCTTCTATGGTAATCTTTTTATTATTTAAAATACTATCTTTTATTAGTTCTGCCAATGGGTAATAGTAATAAAAGTTTTCTGCTTTATCAATATGTATTGGTTTTCCAAAAGCATATTCCGTTTTATACCCCATATTTTGCAAGTCTTTATCGTTTTTTAAATAGTGATTTTTGCTCATAATTGTTAGGTCGCATAATAGATTTGTAGGACAAAAAGTATAAGTTTCTGGGCTACTAGTCCCTTTTTTCTTATTAGATAATTTCCCTATCAATTTTTTGTTTTCCTTTGATATTTCAACAATATATTTATAATCTCTCATAAAATTCCCCTAAAAAATGTTTCCTTATTTTTATTAAAAATATAATAACATATTTTTTGCGGATATTCAAGTATGCGAGTATAATGAGATTGTTCGAACACAAAGTACATTGAAAATTGAATATTCAATTTAAAATTTAAAATTTTTAAAAGAAGGAGGAAAACTGCTATGGAAGTAAAGTCAAGTTATTTAGAAGTTAGCAAAAATATATTAGGCACAAATGAATTTGTATTAGTTAGTATGGATAGCTATAAGAAATATGACAAAATTGCGAAAAAATATACAGATGAAATAACTGGTACAAAATATACCGTAATAATTCACAACCCAAGTAAAGAAATTTTGTACGAAAAGCTAGAGGTCAAAGTACCTGGTATTTGTGCAACACCTAATTACGTCAACGGTAATGAGGTTGACTGTAAGTTTACAAATTTAGTTTTGAATATTTCATCTATGGAATATGGAAAAGCTAAATTAAATGCAACAGCTGACAAAATTGAGTTACTACAAGAAAAATAAACTTAAATGAGGGGGACTTGTTCCCCTCTACAGGTTAAAAATAATAAGAAAGGAATTGATGACAATGTTAAATAGTAAAGATATAAGATGTGGTATTTGTGAGAGAGTTATAGAAAATGCTAATCAAGACAAAAATGGAACTATTTATGGAATAGGTTGTAATAACCCTTTTCCTTTAAGGTATCGTGTATGTTGTGATGATTGCAATAATATGATTGTTAAACCTCTTCGAAATACAATTAGTTATGTAAGAAATATCGTAGAAAATGATATATAAAGTTATAAGAGGGGATTTCTTCCCCTCTACTAATAAAAAAAAAGAAAGGAATTGATTTTTATGTATAATAAAGAAATTAAAACAAAAGAAAATATTTTTAAATTAATCAAAAAAGGAGTAAATGAATTATATTTAAAAAAATGGAAATTCATATTTATTATAATCTATGAAATTATAGCATTTTTTGTATGGAATATATCTTGTGCTTTATGGGAAATGTTACCTTTTAATCAATTACCCAAATTAATACATAAATTAATAGAAATATCTTACTTTGGAATTATTGCTACAATATTAATATTGCTTTTATTACAAGTAATTATATATATAGGTAAACTTTCTCATAAAAAACAAAAAAATAGATGTGAAATAGGTTTTAAACGTTGTGGACTGGAAACAGACACAGGAGAACAACCTATTTTAATAGATATATTTCCAGATAAGGAAACTGCACACGGAATAGTCTATAAATTTGATGATTTACAAATACCTATATCTAAATGGGAAAATAAAACAGAAGATATTGAAAAAATACTAAAAGGAAAAATAGTACGTTTTGAAGAAGAAAACACAACAGATACAACTAATGTTATTATTACACCTTACCAATATGTAACACCTTATATTATAAATGCTAATGATGAGGCTCTATCTTCAATGGAAAATTGTTTAATAGTTGGACAAACTGGCTCACGGAAAAAGTTATACAGCCTTAATAATACTTGGGAAAATAGCTATTTATAACAAAAATGTAAAGATTTTAATAGCAGATTATAAAAATAGTTTTAAACAATTTCACGGCTTACCAAATTTTTATGGCTATGAAAATGCAATAAAAGGTATTGAAATTTTTAACGAAGAATTAAAAAGAAGAATTGCAGACAATGGAAATCAAAATGAACCTTACCCTATATGGTATTTATTTGTTGATGAATTAAGTTCTTTAATAAAATCAAGAACTACAAAGAAAGAACAAGAAGATATTTTAAAAATGATAAGCAATATATTAAGATTAGGTCGAGAATTAAATATGAGAATTATTGTAGGTGTTCAAAAGGCTCTAATGGAATATATGGGCGGGGAACGTGAAAATTTCAAAAACACCATATATCTAGGTAGGATTAGTAAGGAACAACGTAATATGTTGTTTGATGATTTTAAGGAAAAAATCACTATTACTAATTTTAAACAAGGCGAACGGTTATATTTTACCTTATGGAGAAGAGTTGCAGAGAGTAAAAGTTATGAAAATTGATAACTTTGAAAAATTAAACGATAGTATTAAAGAAACTTTAAAAAGATAATGGTTGGACGTTATATATAGGTTGTTGCGAAAGCATAAGACCTATATATAACGTTAGCAACCGAAGGTTGCATTTATCTTGTTTCTTATGATACAAAATCACGAGGAAAAATTTTTGAAAGTCGAAAAATTAAAAGAAAACTTTAAGTCCTCTGTAAACAGTATTGTATCTGTAAAACGTATGGGAAATATAACTGAAATTCGTTCAATGGCTCGTGAGCCAAAAGCTACTATAAAAAAACTAAATAAAGTAAACTATGTCGATTTAAGTACACGGAGAAATTAAGGATTTTAAAATTAGTGAAAAGAGAATTGAAAACATAGAAAGTATTTCAAGAAGTTTAAGAAATTTGAGAGATATAATAAATACAAATGTAGTAAATACAAATAATTGTTTATGGATTACTCTTACCTATAAAGAAAATATGCAAGATACAAAAAAATTGTATGATGATTATAGAAAATTTAATATGAGATTTCAACGTTATTTAAAAAATAATAATTTACCAAAATGTGAATATATAGTTTGTGCAGAACCTCAACGGTCGTGGTGCTTGGCACTTACATATAATATATATATTCCCTAAAAAAGCACCATTTATAGAAAACTCTATATTATATGATATTTGGCAACAAAATGGTTGGGTTAGCATAAAAAAATTAACTGGAATATCTAACGTAGGTGTATATTTAACAAGCTATTTATGTAATCTTGACATTTCAAAATTTTTTGAAATGTCATCTAATATAGATGAAAATCAAAAGAAAAAAGCTATTATTAAAGGTGCTAGATTACAACTTTACCCTACTAATTTTAGAATTTATCGTTGTAGTCGAGGTATAAAAAAGCCACAAACTGAAAAAATGACAAATTATCAAGCTATGCAAGAAGTTAAAGGTCAATCACTCACTTTTGAAAAAACTATAAAACTTACAGAAGATGAAAAAATTATAAATATCATTAATTATAGACACTATAATAAAATAGCAAAATTCAAAAAATAAGAGTTCTAATTTGGACTAGTTTATCATATTTTTAAACAGAAAGGTTGGTGATGATAGATAAATGAAACAAATTGAACAAAACAAAAATGATAAGGCTATGGATACTTTTCTAATTGAGGTCAAATTATCTATTAATCACAAACTTTTTGAAAAAGGCTACATAACCGAAGAAATGTATACAAAAGCCAAAGAACTTATAATAAAATCTTAAATACATATATAGCTTACAAGAAAATTTTCAGTCTTGTAAGCTTTTTATTATTGACAACATTTTCAGTTTATACTATAATGATAAGTAACGAACAGATATGTTTTGAAAGGGGTTTTTATATGGACTTATATACTATGAGAAATGAAATAAATAAGGGAAAATCTATTTATGAATTACCTATAAGGGTTACTTATTATGCTCGTGTATCTACTGATAAAGATGAGCAAATAAATTCATTACAAAATCAAATAAGCTATTATAGCGACTTTATTAAAGGCAATAGCAACTGGACTTATGTAGAGGGTTATATTGATGAGGGTATCTCTGGAACAAGTGTTAATAAACGTGATAGCTTTTTAAAAATGATTGATGACGCGAAATTAGGAAAATTTGATTTTATTATTACAAAAGAAATAAGTCGTTTTTCTCGTAACACATTAGATAGTATTAAATATACCCAAGAACTTTTACGTAATGGTGTAGGTGTTTTCTTTCAGTCCGATAATATCAATACACTACTTCCTGATAGTGAATTAAGACTTACTATAATGTCAAGTATTGCACAAGATGAAGTTCGCAAAATCTCTGAACGTGTAAAATTTGGTTTTAAAAGAGCTATTGAAAATGGTGTTGTACTTGGTAATAATAAAATATGGGGTTATAAAAAAGACAATGGAAAACTTGTTATAGATGAAGAACAAGCAGAAGTAGTTCGCCTTATTTTTGAATTATATGCTATTGATAATATGGGGATACGTGCAATCTCTACTGAATTATCTGCAAGAGGTTACTTAAATACCGAAGGCAATCCTTTTTCTTTCTCAACTGTAAGAAATATTTTAGTAAATCCAAAATATAAAGGGTATTATTGTGGTAGAAAAACACAAAAATATGATTATAGAAATAAAGATAGAAAAGTTTTTGATGAAAAAGACTGGGTAATGTATAAAGATGAAGAAGACGTTCCCCCTATTGTTAGTGAAGAATTATGGGAAAAAGCAAATAAAATACTAGCAAAACGTAGCAAAAATTTAAAAGGAGATGGACACGTAAGTTATAACAACAAATATACTTACTCTAGTAAAATTATATGCAGTAAGCATAAATGTAGTTATCAACGTAAATTATATCGTTACCCTAGTGGAGATAAAGAATTATGGCAATGTAAAGAATATTTAGAAAAAGGAAAAGATTATTGTGATATGCCTACAATATATACTACTGAACTTAATGAGATTATGAAACAATGTTATGATGAAGTTGTTACAAATAAAGCTGATATAATTCACGATTTAATAAAAATATATTCTTCTATATCTCAACAATCTAATATCACACAAGATATTGCAAAATGCAAAGTAAATATAAATGAATTTTTAAAAAGAAAAGACAAGCTACTTGATTTGTCTATTGCTGGAAAAATAAGTGATGATGAATTTGAAAAACGTAATAATTCTTTTAATCTTGAAATTGAATCACTAAAAGTAAAAATTAAAGATTTGGAAGAACAAGAAGAATCAAACAAAGAAATAGAAAAAAGTATTGAAGCATTAAGAAAAATAATTGCAAAAGAATTAAATTTTGATGATGGATTTGATAATGCAATTATAGATAGTTTACTAGATAAAATAGAAGTATATAAAACAGATGAGAAAAATGTAATTGATGTTAAAGTATATTTAAAATTACTTGATGATACATTGGAATATCGCATAAATAGAAGTAGGAAAAACACTTCAGTTTGTAACAAGCAATACATATGATAAGAGCTGATATTGAAACAGAAGTATCTCCTATAGTTGGAAGTGAAAAACAATCTGAAGAATTAGTCAATTATCTTCTTTCTGAATTTGAATCAGATCCTCAAAAAATATGGGAATCGAACATATTCGGCAAGAGCTTACACGAATTAGTTAACGAAGGGCTTCAAAACAAGCTTTGTAGAATGCCTGAAGATGCTCAAGAAAAACTACAAGAAACTCTTGAAAGAATTGTAAATGAAGGCAGTGGTGGATTAATTTGTATAATATTATAAGGTAAAAATAAAGACACTTCGTTTGAAGTGTCTTTACCCCAAAAGGTCCAGGTTATAATGGGGTAACAATTATTCAATAAATTATCTATTACCCCATTATAACCTGGACCTTTTGGGGTATTTATTCTACATACATACTTATTCTAAATCCTACATTACTACTTGCAGTATTGTTTTGATATGCATATCTAGCTGCTGCAAGTTGTGCTATTGTTGAATTGAAAGCTCCTCCTCTTGCTATATTTACATTATTTTTAGTTGTTTCCATTGTCCATTCAGCAACATTACCTGCTATATCATATATGTTTTTAGTTTTAGTTTGTTCACTAGAACCTGTCTTTATTAGATACACATCTGTATTACTTTTTATAAATTCATTTCCATTAATATCTTTAAAATTAAACACAGATACAGGATAATTTCCCCATGTAACACTATCATTTACATTATTTTTCTCACTTTTTATAAATCTTAACATACTATCCCATTGTGTTCCATATATTACTGTTGTTGTAACATTTTCATATGAATTGTTTTCAGCAAACTTTTTAGCTAATTCATTTGCCCCTGTTATTTCACGTTTATTTATTGTTGATAATTTAAATGGTACATAATTGTAAACTACTAAATTTTTTCTTATACCTATATTATCTGAATTTTTTACTTCTGTTCTTGTATTTTGCTCATCAGCATCTCCTGTTTCGTATCTACCTACATAAAATCCACCATATTTTTTTACTTTATAATACATTTTGTAATAATCTTCTTGTATAGTTTTATTAGGTTCTACATATGTTGAATCTATAGTATTTCTAGCTTCATTTTTCTGCCAATCTGTAGTTTTAAACAAGTCCATATTCTCTACTGGAATCCATACAAATTGATTTTTGTTGCTATCTTCTATAACCAAACCATATAAATATGAATTTAATTGTCCCCATATAGCATTAGCATCTATTGTTGAGTCTTCATTACTTGTTATAGCTCTAAAGCCTTTTGGAATTACTGGATTATAAAAAGATGGTACTCTTCCATCTATTGTTGAGTTTTGAGTTGCTATAGTTCCAACCTCCACTTTTGGAAGTTCAACACTTGCAATGTTTTCTTCATATTTCTTTTTATAATCTTCTTCTGTTGGTTGTTCTTCTACTATTTTATTTTCATTTTGTATTTGATTTTCTACTATTTGATTTTGAACATTTACTTTCTTAGGCATCGTAACTATTACAATAACTGCAACAATTGAAATAATAACTACTACAATTGCTATTATTATAACTAAAGGTATTTTTATATTTCCATTTTTATTCATTTTATCACTTTCCTTCTCTTTTGTTTTTTCCATTATATAGTATTATTTCTTTTTTTTCAATTATATATTAATAAATTTTTAATAAAAAAAATTACCCTTTTTAAGAATTATATTGTATAATATTTCTAGAAAGAATTCTTAGGAGGTTTATAATGAAATTTATTAAAAGATTAATTCTTTTTGTTTTAATTTTAATAATAGTAGTTGGAAGTGTTGTTATTCTTAATGGATACAATTTATATAAAACAACAATAAATGAAAAAAGCTTAAGTGATAAAATTTCACAAATAAAAAGTGATAAAAAATATGTTTATATAAATGACGTACCATCTTACTATACTAATGCTATTATTGCTGTAGAAGATCATCGTTTTAAAGAACATGGAGCTATAGATGTTATTTCTATTGGTAGAGCTATTGTTTCTAATATTCAAGCTAAAGATTTCAACGAAGGAGGTAGCACTATTACTCAACAAGTTGCTAAAAATCTTTATTTTATAGGAGAAGACAATGTGGTTTCTAGAAAAGTAGCTGAAATTTTTGTTGCTATAGATTTAGAAAAAAATTATTCTAAAGATGAAATTTTAGAATTTTACATTAACACAATTTATTTTGGCGAAGGTTACTATGGAATTAAAGAAGCTTCAACTGGATATTATAAAAAGGAACCAAAAGATATGAGTTTGGATGAAGCTACTATGCTTGCAGGTGTGCCAAATGCACCTTCAGTTTATGCTCCAACTATTAATCCTACTTTAGCTAAAAGTAGACAAGGAAAAGTTCTTCGTTCTATGGTTGAATATGGTTATCTTTCACAAGAAGAAGCTGATAAGGTTTTAAATAAATAATTTTTTAACATATAAAACTAAAATGAAGTAAACTGCATTGTGTTTACTTCATTTTTATATCTTTTAAGTATTTAGTTTTATTTTATATAAAGTACTGTGCGGAAACCTGTACTAAAATCAGTTTCTTTCTTATTAAAAGTTCCTATTCGATGAGATGCACAACAAACAGTAGAAGGATCATTAAAAGCACCTCCACGAGCAACACAATATTGTCCATTATTTTCATAATATGATGTTTCATCTGTTAATTCCCATAAATTTCCTGCTATATCAAAAATATGATATTTTTCCGTTTTACTACTAGCTCCTGTTGTTAATAATTCTCTATCAGGTTCATTATCATTATATTTTGTTTTTGTTCCTGTTTTTTCAGCTTCAAATGGCATTAACGTCCATAACATTGAATTTGTTTTACACCAATCTGCTTTTGCCTTTCTTCCTTTGTATAATAATGAATTGTTTGAAAAATTTCCCCAATTAATTGAATTTTTCATATCAGCACTAGTTAAAGTGGTTCTATTTATTAATGTATTTAATATTACATCCCATTGTGTACCTGTAATTAGAGCACTACTTACATAATTTTTATATTTATCATTATCATACATACTTTCTGAATTTTGTTTTGCATATGTTAAATTTATAAACATCCAAGGAATAAGACCTGCTTTACTTTGTGGTATTCCATCTAAATTATATACTGAATTTGTTCCTGTACTTTTTTCTTGTTTTGTAGACTCTTTAATTTCACTTGCAAGTCCTGCTTCATACCTTCCTACATAAAATCCCTCATATTTTTCTATCTTCTTTAATTCTGAATCTGGAGTTGTTGTATCATAATCAGCATTCTTTACTCCCCAATCTGTTTTTCTATAATTATTTACTTCACAAGGTATCCATACAAATTGATTTCCTTTTAAATTAGTAGTATATTCATATGTTGTTTTGTCTATTTTTTCATCATATTCATCATCTTTTTCATCAGATATTATTACTCCTGTATTTAAATTTCCACCTACATAATAAAATCCTTTTGGTACTGGTATAGTGTCTCCATCTCCTGTTAAATAGTTCATCTCTATTCTGGCTTTCTTTAACTTATTGTTTTTCTCCTCTGCCAATTTTATCGCCTCCCTATTATTATCATTTTTTAAGTTATATTTTTTCTCTTTTGTTTGTAATTATTTTTCATTTCTTCTTATACTAATTACTATTACTTTAGCAATACTTTTTAGTAAATATTTATCTATTATTTACAATTTCATTGACAATTACATACTATGAAATTAACCTCCTATTTTATTACTTTGGGTATTTTTTAGATTTAATTTTTAATCTTGTTTTTTAGAATTAAATAATTTTAGATTATTAATTAAAGTTTTTTACTTAAGTTGTATATATTTAAATTTTTAAAATAAATTAGTCATGCAACTGTCTAAAATTGCATGACCTTATATATTAACATGTTTTCACCTATATTTCAAGAATTTTTCATTGACAAAAGTCGACCTTTTTTCTATTTTATATAAAGTACTGGTCGAAAACCACAACTTGTGCTAGTATGAGTAGCAGCTGTATTAATACGGTAACATGCAGGATAATCAAGGTAACTGTCATAAAAGCTCCCCCCACGATGTATATATGATTCTAGCGTGTTATTAGTGTAAGATGCTTCTTGAGTCCACTCCCATAAATTTCCTGCTACATCATACAAATTTTTCTTTTTAACATCTTCTGATATTGCTGTTGTTTTTATTCCATAATGATATGAACCATCACTTTTGGTAAATGCTGATGTTTCCCCACTGTTTGAATTAAATATAGTATATCTTCCTTTTCCTGCAGTATATGTTACTACTCCATTTGTATAATTTCCCCAAAAACTTTTTGTTACTATTGTTTCATCTGTACCTGCTATAAACTTCATCATAGCATCCCACATTGTTCCTGTAACTAATCCACTACGAACATAATCTGTTTGATACATGCTATTACTTAATTTTAATGCCGTTTCATAATCTGCATGATAATATGGTATTTCTCCCGCTTTTGAAGATATTCTTCCTGTTACTGAATGATTTAATCCATCTCTTATTGAAAAACTATCATTTGCCCAACTAGATGCTGAATTTTTACTTGCAAAATTTATCCCTGTTGATAATGTTATATTACTTGTTCCTGCCTCATATCTCGCTATATAAAATCCACCATATTTTTCTATTTGTGGTAATTCTGCTGTATTTGTTTGCTTTTCCCAAGTTGCATTTGATTTTCCCCAATCTTTTTTTACATATTCACTTGCTGTACATGGTATCCATACAAACTGATTTCCTTTTAAATCTGATTTTTCTTCATTTACTGTTCCATCTTCATTATATGTTACTCCTGCTGGTATTCCTTCTGTTACTTCTCCTGTTGGTGTATAATTTACATATTTGTTTTTATCTGCGGAATTATCTGATATTACTACTCCTGTATCTTTTGTTCCTCCTACATAATAAAAACCAATAGGTACTGGCACTGTTTCTCCATTTCCTGTTGCTACTGCTGTTACACTTGCTAATTTTACTGATTTTTTTACTACACTTCCATCTTCTGTTGAAACATATGCAGGTGTTGTTGTATACCAACTCTCTGGTATTTTTACTTCTGTTCCTGCTACTTGTGGATTATCTTTTGTGTTTTCTGGTAATCCTTCAATATATTTTTCTAATTCTTTATCTATTTCACCTAATGCTATTTGTTCATTTAAACTAGCTTGCTCTGTTAGTGTTTTTGATAACTTTGCTTTATTTATTATTCCATTTGTTCCAAATATTAAATTTATACTTATTCCTGCAAGTATTATTAATACTATTATTGTTACAACCAAAGCTATTAAAGTTATACCTCTTTCTTTTTTATTCTTCATTTGTTTCATTTTTAAAACTCCTCCTTTTTCTATTTTTCTCATCAAATTAAATTTTTAATCATTTTTTAGTTTTATTTAAATCGCAAAAAGATAGCAACAAAAACCTATATATTAATAGGTTTTATTGCTATCTTTTGTTATTTTTATTTTTTTATTTACTAAACTATAAGTGTGTGTGTGTGTGTGTGTGTGTACTCTCTCAAGGGTTTCAGCCTTCATTTTATTTTACTCCTCTTTTGTTTTTTCTTTGAATACTTATCATAATTATTATATATTTGCGATATTTTAATGTCAATCTTATTTGTATTACATTTTTATTACAGTTTTTCTTCTTAACCTTATAATTTATATATTTCTCACATAAGTTTAATGTAGAATAGTTTGTGGGTAAAAAAAAAACAAGTTTCCTTGCTTTTATGGTGGGCAGGGATGGATTCGAACCATCGTACTCGTACGAGAACAGATTTACAGTCTGCCGCCTTTAACCACTCGGCCACCTACCCATATATTAAATTGTTTAAAAATAAAATGGTGCTCCCTCAAGGATTCGAACCTTGGACCCACCGGTTATGAGCCGGTTGCTCTGACCAACTGAGCTAAGGGAGCATATGCTTAACACAAGTTTGATTATACAAAACTTTTTATTTATTGTCAATAGATAATTTAAAATTTTTCATTTTTTTATTAATTTTTTTATTTTAGTCAAAAGTAGGTTAGAAGAATATATTTCTAACCTACTTTAAACTTCTTATTTTTGTTCTTCTTTTGCTTCTGGTAATGCTGGTACATCTAATACAATTCTAATTCTAAATGCATAACGTACTGCTCTACCAATTTTGCTTTCTTTAATTCTTTGCCATAATGTTGGCTTAACCTCAAATCTTGTTTCTTCAACATAATTGTTGGTTTCTTCTATAGCTTGTTGTTCTTCTACTGTTTGTTGTTCTTCGATTTCTTGAACTGGTACTATTTGTTCTTCTTCTTGAGGTGTTGGTATTAATTTTAAAGCATCAGCAATTTCTATTCCTATATAGCTTAAAGCTTTTGATCTATCTTCTATTCTTTCCATATCTATTTCAATGTGCAAATTAGAATCTAAATTAACAATTCTTGCATTTACTAATTTTGAAGCATCTTGATAATTTTGTGATGTTGTTGTTCTTGATTTTCCTATAATTTCTAATGCTTCTACTATGTCCTCTGGTAAATTATCTGAAGCTTCTTTTAAAGTTGCTTTCCATCCTTCTTCTTTATTTGCTACTATTTCTAAAATTTCTTTTAAATCTCCAGCTAAAGCAATGTTTGCTTCTCTTTGACGAATTAATTCTTCAATTTGTTTTGTATTTTCTTCAAATTGATTTGTTGCAAATTCTACTAAAGCGTAAGCTGCTTTATAAACACTTGCTGGAAAGTTTTTCTTTTTAGGATATTCTACCAAGTATGTTTTTATTGATTCTATTAAATCTTTAAAATAAGTATCATCATCTAATTGTACAATTTGTTTTTTACTTTTTGGATTAATTAATCTTTGTACTTTATCAATATTTGATAACATTTTTTCTTCTGTGATTACCATTCTCACATTTACTATGCCAGATCTAGACATTGTAAACTCCTCCCTTTTCCTATGTATATGATTCATATTGTATATTTCTACAAAAAACTACAATAGGATATATAATATTTCATTTTTTGATTTCTATTTCATTTTAATACAACTTTTTTTGCCTGTCAATACTCAAACGCTTATTTCCGTAAAATTTAATACAATTGTAATATTTCTGTAATGTAATAGAAACAAGGGATTTTTTTCTATTTTCCTTTATTTATTTCTACATATCTTTTTATCTTCATTGTTGTTGTTTTTGCAAATTCATCTTTCTTTATCTCTAGTTTCTTAATTGCTTTGTATGATGTTAATTTATGATTTACTTCTTTTATTTTCTCCCAAATTATATCATGAATTATATCATCCGTTAATTCTCCATCATGTTCTTTTTGGATTTCTTCTAAATTTGGTATTACTTTTGCAGTAATAATTAATTCTTTTTCTCCTTCAACTTCTTTACCATATACCATACATTCTTTAATTTCTGGTATTTCACCTAACATTAATTCTATTTCTTCTGGATAAATATTTTTTCCATTTTGGGTTACTATTACATTTTTTATTCTTCCTGTTATATATAAGAAACCATCTTTATCTAAGTACCCTACGTCTCCTGAATGGAACCATCTATTCCCTTGTTCATCTGTTTCTATTACTTCATCTGTTGCTTCTTTATCTTCATAGTAACCTATCATTAATGTTTCACTTTTTATTAATACTTCTCCCTCTCCTTTTTCATTTGGATTATCTATTTTAAGTTCTGCACAAACAACAGCTTTTCCTGCTGATCCTACTCTTGAATCATATTGTGGTGTAAGTGCTGCTATAGGGGCTGTTTCTGTTAAACCATATCCTTGTAAGAATATTATTCCTAAGTCTTGCATCCATTTTCCAACCTTTGGATCTATTGGTGCTGCAGCTGAAACTACAAATCTTAGGTTTCCTCCTAAGTTTTCATATATTTCTTTAAATACTTTTTTCTTTATATCTACTCCCACATTTTTTAATGCATTAGTTATTTGCATCATTGAATTTACCATTGCTGTTTTTCCACTTTTTTCTATTGTTTGATTTATTTTTTTATAAAGATTTTCTATTAATAGTGGAACTGCAAGTAATGCAGTAGGCTTAGTTTCTTTTAAGTTTGGTACTATATATTTTAGTCCTTGGCATACTGCTATTGAGCTTCCTTTTGCAAATGGAAGTAAGAATCCGATTGTAGATTCATATGTATGGTGTAAAGGTAATATAGAAAAAAGTCTATCTGTTTCATATAATTTTACATATGGATTTACAGCATTAATATTTTGTGCCAAATTTCTGTTGCATATCATTACTCCTTTAGAGTTAGATGTTGTTCCTGAAGTAAATATTAGCACTTTAAATTCTTCTGGATCAATTTCTATTTTTGAAAAAGAATCATCTCCGTTTTTTACCATTTCTTTTCCTTGTTCAATAATAGTGTTAAATCCAACTTCTCTTCCTAAAAGTTTATCGTCTGAATTCATTTGAATAAAATATTTTACTTGTGGAAGTTTATCTTCTACTTTTTTTATTATATCTTTTTTCTTTGTAGAATATATTACTGCTGTAGCTCTAGAACGTTGTATAACATTTTCTATTTCATTTGCTGGCAATTCTTTATCTACTGGAACTGCTATTCCAACTCCACATAGCATAGCCATATATGAAACATACCAATTATATGTATTTTCTCCTATTATAACAACTCTTTCATCTTTTAAATTATATTTGTTAGTCAAAACTGTTCCTAATGCTATTACATCATCTGTAAATTCTTTATATGTTATTTTTGTAAATTCTCCTTTTGGAGTAAATTTTTCTAGTATAAATATATTGTCTTTATATTTTTCTCTTGATATATCAAATACTTCTTTTATAGTTTTATAATCTGATGTTTCATATCCTTTTTGTTTTCTTTTTTGTTCTATTTCCCTCTTTTTTTGTAATCTTTCATAATCTACTTTTACATCTTCAATATTTTCTACATCTTTCATTTTTATTTTTTTAAACTTAAAATTTGGTACTTTAAATTCTTTTAATATTCTCATTTTATTTCTCCTATCTTTTTAATTTTTTTATAAATGATTTTTCTATTTCTTTATATAAAGACATTACTTCTATATTTTCTTCTGTTCTAAGCTTATATATTAAACTTGAGCAAACAAATCCAAATATTCCTGACGCAATAACATTAGCATCTGATTCAATTATTTCTTTCTTTTCTATTCCTTCTTCAACGATTTCTTGTATCATTTGAATATAATCAAATACATAATTTCTACACATTTTGCTTCTAGCGCCTGTTCCCCATATTTCACTTAATATAATAGTCATAAAATTTTCATATTTAACTAATACTTTTATTTCTATTAATACTATCGCTCTTATTTTATCTAATGAGTTAGTTAAGTTTGCAGTCTTTATTGTTATGCTGTTTTTTAGTAGTTTTACACCTTCTTCAATTAAAAACTGAAAAATCTCTTCTTTACTAGAAAAATGATAGTATAACGTTCCTTTTGCTACTCCAACTGTCGCAGTTATTTCTTCAACACTTGTTGCATCATATCCCTTTTGTGCAAATAACTGCATTGAAGTTTCAAATATTTTTCTTTTCGTTTTATTCATTAAAATTCACCTTTAATACATAATAATCTTATTGCATTATATAATTTTCTTATTGCTTTTGCAAGATTTTATCAGTAATTTGACTAATCATTCTAATAAATTTCTCTTTTCAAAATCTTTCCTATTATATGAAAATGTCGATTAATCACATTTTGATCAATCGACTCCTCTTGTTATTTTTTTGTTTTTCCATCTAATGAATCTAAGTTATCTAAAGCTTTTCCTGTTCCTAATGCAACACATGATATTGCATCTTGGGCAATCATAACATTTATCCCTGTTTTTTCTTCTAATAACTTATCTAATCCATCTACTAAGCATCCTCCACCTGTCATATATATACCTTTATCACTAATGTCTGCTGCTAATTCTGGTGGTGTTTTTTCTAATACTGAGTGAACAGCATCTACTATCATCATTGCTGGTTCTATTAATGCTTCTAACATTTCACTAGAATGTATAGTTATTGTTTTTGGAAGTCCTGTAATAAGATCCCTTCCTCTTATATCCATATCTATATTTTGTATTTTGGGATATACACAACCAATATTTATTTTTAAATCTTCAGCTGTTCTTTCTCCTATCATTACATTATGTTTTTTCTTTATATATTTTACAATGTATTCATCAAATTTATCTCCTGCAACTTTTAAAGAAGTATTTACTACACTTCCACCTAAAGAAATAACAGCTATATCTGTAGTTCCTCCACCTATATCTACTACCATATTTCCACAAGGTTTTGATATATCTATTCCTGCACCTATTGCTGCTGCAATTGGTTCTTCTATTAAATATACTCTTCTAGCCCCTGCTTGTGAAGCTGCATCTATTACTGCTTTTTTCTCTACTTCTGTTACTTGAGATGGAATACATATCATAATTCTTGGTGCAAATACAAATTTTCCGCATACTTTATTTATAAAATATTTTAACATTTTTTCAGTAACAGTGTAATTAGAAATTACTCCTTCTCTTAAAGGTCTAGTAGCTACTATATTTCCTGGTGTTCTTCCTAACATTCTTCTTGCTTCTTTTCCTACCGCTAACACATTTCCTGTATTATTGTCTACTGCAACTACAGAAGGTTCACGAAGTACTATTCCTTTTCCTTTTACATACGCTATAACTGTTGCTGTACCTAAATCAATTCCTATATCTTGTCCAAAGCCAAACATATTTGCATCTTCCTTTCAGTATGTTATTCTTCTCATTTTATTTCTTTTTTATTACAAATCTGTTACAATTATATTACGTTTTTTCAAAAATAGCAATGCTTTTCTTCAATTTTTATTTATAAATACTAATTAATAAAAAAGTGAGTCTAAGTTTCTTTTGCAAATGCAATTTTTTCTTAGACTCTTTATAAGTTTAGTTTGAACTAGGCATTTCATCAACTATTGTTATAATTGCCTTTTCAACTTCATTATATTTAAATTCTATTTCAAATTCTTTTTCTTCATTTTCTCCTATTTTGTTTATTTGTATATATTTAGTTCCCATTAAAGTATCATGTTTAGAATAACATTCTAGCTTTATATATTTACCTTCTATATCTTTATCTGTTGTATTTTTTATTTTTACATTTGCAATTCCATTTACAGAAGTTGCTTTTACTTGTGCTTCCATAGGAATTGTAGTTTCTATTTCTACATCTTTATCTTTATAAGTAGTTCGTATTCCTATATAAATCATTATTTGTGAATATATAAAAAATAGTACTATTAATAAGAAATAGATAAAAAAGGTTTTCATTCTTGCCATTTTTATAGTCTACATTAGTACTAATACTAACATAACTCCTTTCTCTTTATTCTAATTTTATTTACATTTTTCTAAATACACCAGCAACTTTTCCAAGTATTTGGCAATTTGGTACAATTATAGGGTCCATTGTGCTGTTTTCTGGTTGAAGACGAATATGGTCTTTTTCTTTATAAAATGTTTTTACAGTAGCTTCATCTCCAATTAGAGCAACTACTATTTCTCCGTTATTTGCTACATTTTGTTTTTTTACTAGTATATAGTCGCCATTTAAAATACCAGCTTCTATCATGCTTTCTCCACGAACTGTAAGCATAAAACTTTCTGAATTTCCAACAAAATCTATTGGAATAGGAAATGTATCTGTAACATTTTCTACTGCTAAAATTGGTTCTCCTGCTGTGATTTTTCCTATAACTGGAACTTCTACCATTTCTTTTCCAGAATAGAATGACTTATCTTCTTTTTTCTTTTCTTTGTTATCTGCACCTTTTAATAATCTAAGTGTTCTTCCTTTTTGGTCTTCTTTTTTAATATACCCTTTTTCAGCAAGCTTAGCTAAATAACCATGTACAGTAGCTGTTGAACTTAATCCAACTGCTTTTCCAATTTCTCTTACTGATGGTGGATAGCCATTTGCGTCTACTTGTTTTTCAATAAATTTTAGTATTGCTTTTTCTCTTTTATTAATTTCCATAGGATCCTTTTTTGTTCTCATTTATATCACTCCTAATTTTAATTTTTTATATAATATCATACAAACAAAAATATGTCAAACAAAAGTTTTAAATTTGTTTGACATTTTTTATTTTATTTATCTTTTAATCCATCCATTCTAATTCCCAGTCAACTACTTTTACTGTATCTCCTTCTTTAACTCCCGCTTCTTTTAGAGCTTTATTTACTCCTAATTCGTCTAAACATTTTTGGAAGTAATACATAGATTCATTATCTTCTAAATTAACTCTTCTCATAATTTTTTGTACGCCTGGACCATCTACTACAAACATTCCATCTTCTTTTGTTATTGTAAATGGTACTTCATCTTTTAAAGTATATACTTTCTTTCCACCGACTACTTCTACAATATCTTCTTTTGGTAGTGTTTTTAAGACTTCAGATACATGTTTTAAAAGTTCTTCTACTCCCTCTCCTGTAACTGCAGAAATTTTATATATTTCTATTCCTTTTTCCTTAGCCATTTTTTCTAGTTCTTTATACAAGTTTTCATCTTGCATACTATCGATTTTGTTTGCTACTATTATTTGTTTTCTTGTAGCTAATTTTTCGCTATACTGCTTTAATTCTTCATTTATAGTATTAAAGTCTTCCACAGGATTTCTTCCTTCTGTTCCAGATACATCTATTACATGAAGCAATAATCTTGTTCTTTCTATATGTCTTAAGAATTTAAGACCTAATCCTGTTCCTTGACTTGCTCCCTCTATAATACCTGGTATATCTGCTATTACAAAACTATCCCCATAGTTTGACTTTACCACTCCTAAGTTTGGTTCTAATGTTGTAAAGTGATAATTTGCAATTTTAGGTGTAGCTGATGTTGTTCTTGATAAAAATGTTGACTTTCCTACATTAGGAAATCCTAATAATCCTACGTCTGCTAATAATTTTAGCTCTAATACAAGTTCTTTTTCTAAACCTTTTTCTCCATCTTGTGAAAAATGAGGAGCTTGTCTTGTTGATGTTGCAAAGTGTGAGTTTCCTTTTCCTCCTTTTCCCCCTGGAAGTATAAGTTCTTCTTGTCCTTTTTCAGACAAATCTGCTAACACTTGATTTGTTTCGGCATCTTTAATTATTGTTCCTATTGGCACACCAATGTGTAAATCTTCTCCACTTCTTCCATATCTATGTGCACCTTCACCATTTTTTCCATTTTCTGCTTTAAATTTCTTTTTAAATCTAAAGTCTACTAATGTATTTGCATCTGGATCTACAAAAAAGTAAACATCTCCACCTTTTCCTCCGTCGCCTCCATCTGGTCCACCTGCTGCTACATATTTTTCACGACGAAAAGAGACAGCTCCGTTGCCTCCATCACCTGATTTTACAATTATTTTCACATAGTCTGTAAACATTATTTTACCTCTTCTAAACTTTCTATATATTCTTTCTTAGCCTTTATAAATTCTTCTGTACTTATTGTTTTTATTTCTTCTGGAGTTAATTTTTCTACACGATACTTTTGACGAAATTTTCTTTGTTTATCTTCTTCTAATTCCTCAGTTAGTTCAACTTCTTCTCTTGCAAATATTTGGTTTTCTTGAAACATATTTTTATATACAACTAAATTTCCTTTAATATCTCGTGCATTTCCTGTATATTTTACTCCTGTTTCTAATATTTCATAAATGTTTTTATGTATTAAATCTTCTCCTTTAAAGTGTTTGCACAAATCACCTTTTTTAAACATTTTTTCTCCTTACTCAGGACAAAATTGCCCCGTCCCCAAATGTCCTTTAATAATCTAGTCTCATTGCTTTCTTTACTTTTTTCATTGTTTCTTTTGCTGTTTTTTGAGCTTTTAAAGTTCCCTCCATTAATATTTTATCTACTATTTCTTGGTGTTCTTCATAATATGCTCTTTTTTCTCTTATTGGTTTTAATGTGTCTGATATATTTTTAGCAAGTTGTCTTTTACATGCTACACATCCTCTGGCTCCTGCTTTACATTCAGAACATACTGTATTTACTTCATCTTCTGAACTAAATAATTTATGATAGTAATATACCATACATACATCTGGTTTTCCTTTATCATCTTTTCTTATTCTTCCTGGGTCTGTTACCGCACTCATTACTTTTTTAGTTATTTCTTCTTCAGTATCTGATAAATATATTGCATTTCCTAGAGATTTACCCATTTTTTCATTTCCATCTAAGCCTTTTATTCTTCCTGCATTTGATAATACTGGTTCTGGTTCTACTAAAGTTTCTCCATATATTGAGTTAAATTTTCTTACTATTTCTCTACATTGTTCAATTAGTGGAAGTTGGTCTTCTCCTACTGGTACTAATTCTCCTTCAAAACATGTTATATCTGCTGCTTGACTTACAGGGTATCCTAAAAATCCATATGTAACACTTTCTCCGAATAAGTCTTTCTTTTGAGCTATTTCTGTTTTTACAGTTGGATTTCTTTGAAGTCTTGCTATTGTTACTAAATTTGAATAAAATACTGTAAGTTCTGCAACCTCTGGTATCATTGATTGTATATATATTGTTGTTTTTTCTGGATCTATTCCACATGCTAAATAATCCATTGCTACTTCTCTTACATTTTTTCTTACTTTATCTGGATTGTTAAAGTTATCTGTTAATGCTTGAACATCTGCTATTAATATATATGGATCATATAAGCCTGAATTTTGTAATTCTACTCTCTTTTTTAATGAACCAAAATAATGACCTATATGTAATCTTCCAGTTGGTCTATCTCCTGTTAATATACGTTTTTTATCTGACATAGTTATTCCTCCTATAACATTTTTGCTTCTTTCTCATTTTATATACTTTATAAGTATAACATAATTTAATTAAAAATGCTATATTTTTCCACATAAAAAAAGAATTCATAAATGAATTCTTTTTTTATATTTACGCTTGTGCTTCCTCTACTGGATAAACACTAACTTGTTTTTTGTCTTTTCCAAGTCTTTCAAATTTAACGTTTCCATCTACTAATGCGAATAATGTATCATCGCTTCCGATTCCAACGTTTGTTCCTGGATGGAATTTTGTTCCTCTTTGTCTTACTAGAATATTTCCAGCTAGAACAAATTGTCCATCAGCTCTTTTTAGTCCAAGACGTTTTGATTCACTGTCTCTACCGTTTTTAACACTACCTTGACCTTTCTTATGAGCCATGCTTTTCACTCCCTTCTATAGGTTACATTTATTTCTCTTTTATTAATTTTGTTTTAATTATGCTTCAGCTTTTGCTGTTGCTTTTTTTGTAGTTGTTTTTGTTTCAGTTGCTTCTGCTTTTGGAGCTTTTTCAGCAGCTGTTGCTATTTTAGTAATTTCTACTTTAGTAAATGGTTGTCTGTGTCCTTGTGTTCTTCTGTAGTTCTTTTTAGCTTTGTATTTGTAAACTACTATTTTTTTACCTTTACCATGTTCAACAACTTTACCTTCTACTTTAGCACCTTTTACGTAAGGAGCTCCTACTTCTACTTTTTTGTCATCAGATACTAGAACTACATCTTTGAATGTAACTTTTTTTCCTTCTTCTGTATCTAATTTTTCGAAGAATACTACATCTCCTTCTGATACTTTATATTGCTTTCCACAGCTTTCAATTATTGCGTACATTAATTGTACACCTCCTCTTATATGTATACTCGCTAAGCATAAAATACTAGGCAGCTAATTATTTCATTAGCATTTCGTGCCCGACTCAGGCGGCTTACAGATAAATATTTTAACATATTATTTATTGTTTGTCAATTAATTTCAGTTTAAAATCTAAATAATCTCCACTAATTAAATAGAAATTTATTCCTTCTACTTTTCCTTCCACTGCATCTTTATGTGATGCGCCATGTAAATGTCCATAGTAGCATGTTTTTACATTGTATTTTTTCATTATATCTAAAAATTCTGAATCATATGTGTATTCATTTTTCTTTTTTGTTTTACTTATAGGTGGATAATGCATTATACAAATTATTTCTTTTTCATTCCCATATCTTTCTATTGCATCTTTTATAGACAATTCTAGTCTTGCCGCTTCTCTTTTTATCATTTTACAGCTATTTTCTGTATCTAAAAGCGCCCATCCTCTTGTTCCTACTATAATTTTATCTTCTATTAAGAAACTATTATTGTATAAAAAATCTATATTATTAAAATTATTTTCTTCTAAATATTTTTTCATAGAAGTAACTGTTGTCCACCAATAATCATGATTTCCTTTTAACATAATCTTTTTTCCTGGAAGAGCACATAGATATTCAAAATCTTTATATGTATCTTTTATATAAGTTGCCCAAGAAAAGTCTCCTGCTAAAATCACAGTATCTTCATTTTTTACTTTTTTGTTCCAATCTTCTTTTATCTTTTCTGTGTACCCTTGCCATCCTTCTCCAAATACATCCATTGGTTTATTAACTCCAAATGGCAAATGTAAATCACCTATTACATATATTGACATGCTCTCTCCTTTTTTATTTTTTATAGTTTTCTAAAGCTTTTGCAACTTGATCTGGACAAGACGTTCCTTTGTCTCCACATTGAATTCCTTTTAATAGTTTAATTACTTCATCTACATTTCTATTTTGTACTAATTTTGAAACTCCTACTGTATTTCCGTGGGCATCCCCCTACTATTTTTAAATTTTTTATTATATTATTTTCTATTTCAATTATTATTTCTCTTGAACATACTCCTTCTGGTTTATATCTATATTCCATTTTTTTCTTCTCCTTTTTTATCATAATCATCCATAAAATGATGTACTTCTCCATCTTTTACATATGAAATTATTGTATTTAAATTTACGTTTTTTGTACTATTATATATGTTCATGTCTACTTTGTCATATACACTTCTTAATTGCTTTAAAAGTTTTTTCATTTCTTCCCTTTTAGAACCTACTTCTTTATTTTCCCCATCTTTTGAATAATTTTCAGTAACTTTGCATGCACATTGTATAAAATGCAAATCATTTTTTTCTTTCCATTTTATAATATTTTCTTCTTTTACGTAATATAACGGTCTTATTAATTCCATTCCTTCATGAAATGTACTATGTAGTTTTGGCATCATTGTTTGCATTTGTGACCCATAAAGCATTCCTATAAGTATTGTTTCAACCACATCATCAAAATGATGTCCAAGTGCAATTTTATTGCAACCTAATTCTTTTGCTTTTCTATACAAATGACCTCTTCTCATTCTTGCACATATGTAACAAGGGTGGTCATCTATTTTTTCTACTACTTCAAATATATTACTTTCAAACATTGTAATTGGAATATTTAGTAATTTTGCATTACTTATTATTTTTTGTTTATTTATTTCATTATATCCTGGATTCATAACAAGAAAAACTAATTCAAAATCAATCTTTCCATGTCTTTGTAATTCTTGCATACATTTTGCAAGAAGCATAGAATCTTTACCTCCTGATATGCATACGGCAATTTTATCGCCACTTTGTATCATGTCAAATTCTCTTATTCCTTTTGTAAATTGATTCCATATTTTCTTGCGATATGTAGTCATTATACTTCTTTCTATTTCTTGATATCTTTCCATTTTATTCTCCTACAATTATTTAACTCTGTTTTATAATATCTTTTATAACTTCTCCTGCCATAGATAGTCCTACAACTGATGGTACAAATGATATACTTCCTGGAACTTGATTTCTTTCTGCACATTTTCTCTTTGTGCCAGGAGGACATATACAATTTGTTTTACAACTACATTCCAATGTTTCGTCTGGTTTTATTGGTTCTTCTTTTGAATAAATAACCTTTAAGCTATTTATATTCCTTTTTCTCAATTCTTTTCTCATTACTTTAGCAAGTGGGCATATACTTGTTTTATATATATCTGTGACTTCAAATTCTAAAGGATTAAGTTTGTTTCCTGTACCCATTGATGAAATTACTGGAATATTCATTTTTTTGCACTGTTCTATAATTTCAATTTTTGCTGTAACTGTATCTACACAATCAACTACATACGATAAGTTTTCGTTTATAATTTTTGTTTCTGAATCTGGCATAAAAAATTCTTGATATGTTTCCACATTTGCCTTTGGATTTATTTCTAATATTCTTTCTTTCATCACATCTACTTTATATTTTCCTATTGTTTTTCTTGTTGCAATTATTTGTCTATTTAAATTTGTTAAACAAATTTTGTCATCATCTATTAATACAAAGTTTCCAACTCCTGCTCTTACTAATCCTTCTACTACAAATGAACCTACTCCACCTATTCCAAACACTGCAACTTTTGCTTTTTGTAATTTTTCTATTCCTTCTTTTCCTATTAATAGTTCTGTTCTTGAAAATTGATTTAACATTTTATTTTCCTCTCAATTTTTACAATATTTATATTTCAAATCAACCATACTTTGTGGCAATAAAGGGCGTCCCTATTGACACATTTTTAAGTTTGGTACTGCATTTAGTTCTAAATTTGATCGTACGCCATTTATATAATTATAGTATCCTGCAGATGCTATCATTGCTGCATTATCCGTACATAATATTGGCTCTGGATAATATATTTTTATTTTTTTGTCTTCTAATTCATTAAATCTTTGTCTTATATAACTATTTGCTGAAACTCCTCCAGCTAGAACTATTGTGTTTAAATTTAATTCTTCACATGCTTTTAATGCATTTTCTACTAGTACATCTGTTACTGCTTTTTCAAAACTTGCTGCTAAATCTGCTTTATTTACGTCTGGATTTTTGTGGTGTAAGTTTATTACTGCTGTTTTTATTCCACTAAAACTAAAATCTAAGTTTTCAAAATGTGTTTCTGGAAGTTTTATATTAGCTTCACCCTCTTTTGCAAGCTTATCTATTTTTGGTCCTCCTGGATAGCCAAGTCCTATTACTCTAGCAACTTTGTCAAATGCTTCACCTATTGCATCATCTCTAGTTTTGCCTAATATTTCAAATTCTTTGTAATCTTTTATATGTACTAAATGTGTATGTCCACCTGATATTACTAAAGCTAAAAATGGTGGTTTTAAATCTTTATGTGTTATATAATTCGCTGCAATATGTCCTTCTATATGATTTGTTCCAACTAAAGGCTTGTTTGCTGCATATGCAAGCGCTTTTGCATATGAAACGCCAACTAAAAGTGCTCCAACTAATCCTGGTCCATATGTACAACTAATAGCATCTATATCTTGCAAATTTATATTTGCTTCTTTCAAAGCTTTTTTTGTAACATTTGAAATTGCTTCTACATGGTTTCTTGAGGCTATTTCTGGAACTACTCCTCCAAATTTTTCATGAATTGGTACTTGTGAACTTATTATATTAGATAAAACTTCTCTTCCATTTTTTACAACTGCTACTGAAGTTTCATCACAGCTTGATTCTATTCCTAGCATATATATATCTTTCATTTTGTTCTGCATATCCTTTCTTTTTATAAACATTTTCCCCTAGTTTTTAAAATCCAATACCAAATAAAAGTGCAACTAAGTATGTTATTCCTTTATATACCCAATTAATAAGTGGTGATATTATAGTTCCTGCTATACCTGTAATCCAAAGTACAACAAAAACAATATAAAATACTTGTGAATATTGTATACACCAATTTTTTACATTACTTGGTAAAAAGTGCATTAATACTTTTGAACCATCTAATGGTGGAAGTGGTATTAAGTTAAATACTCCTAATCCAACATTAATAACTACTATTGATTGTATTAATGTTATTATAATCATTCCTAATTGTGTTAATACAAATGCAGGAGCAAATTTTAATATTGCAAAGTATATAATAGAAAATATTATTGCCAATATAAAATTCATTGCTGGTCCTGCTATTGAGACAATAGCTTCTCCAGCTGACATACTAATATTTCTGTTAAAATTTCTTGGATTTATTTCTACGGGTTTTCCCCATCCAAATCCTGCAAATATTAACATTATAGTTCCCCAAGGGTCTAAATGTGCTAATGGATTTAGTGATAATCTTCCTTGTCTTCTTGGAGTGTCATCTCCTAATTTATCCGCTGCAAATGCATGTGCGTATTCATGAAATGTAATTGCAATTAAGACTGCTGGAAGAGTTAATACTAAACCTAGCAATTCATTTGTATCTGTTAAATATCTTCCTATTCCTCCTATTACTAAAACAGCTAAAATAATATATAATATTTTTTTATCATTTCCAAATTGAAACATATTTTCTACCTTTCTTTTATTAAAATTTTTCTATATTATTATACCACTTTTTTTATATTTATCAAGTTAATATTGTCGTAAATATAAATCTTTGTTGCTATATTTGAAGTCTCAAAGAAGCGAGTCTAAGAAAAAATCTTAAACTCGCTTCTTTACTTATGAGCAATATTTATTAAAAATACTCCATACAATTTTGTGATATCTTTTTATTTTCAAAACTGCATTCTTTTTCCGATTTTCCATAACACAATATATAACTGGTATATCTTGTGTTTCATTAAAATCATAATTTATTTGTATTTCTTTTACTGTAGGAATTATTTCATTTACAAGTTTTTTAGAAATTTCGTTATCATCTTCAAAACCTTTGGCAATTCCTTGGAATACACACATCATTGATTTTCTTTCAACTAATGTCTCATTTTCCTTTCCGTTTTTAATCCATAAAACTTTTACCTGCTTGCTCATATTAATACCTCCTTTTGTCTACGGAGGCATTAATAATAGCCCCCAAATTCTTGTTGGCTATTACCAATTAAATGTATTTTTTATTATACCACTTTTTTTATTTTTTTCAATATTTTAACTATATAAAATTATTTCTTTTAAATATTTTTAACTTTTTCTAATTTTTAAAATTTACTTTATATATTTTTACTTTACACATAGAATTACATTAAATTAAATTTCTATTTTATTTTTATTTTAATAATTTGTATATTTGCTAATATATGATTAATTTTTTTAACATTTTAGATATAATTTTTCTATAATATAACAAAAAGATAGCAACAAAAACCTATTTTTTAATAGGTTTTATTGCTATCTTTTTTATATTTATTTTTTTGTTTATTAAATTATAAGTGTGTGTGTGTGTGTGTGTACTCTCGCAAGGGTTTCAGCCTTCATTTTATTTTCTCCTCTTTTGTTTTTCTTTACTCAATATATATTATCATTGCTGTTTTTTATTGTCAACGTGTTTATAAAAATATATTTACTCTTTTGATATTTTTTCTATTTTCTCTTATTTACACCTCTTTTGTATTTTTTAATTTATTATATGTTTCTTTTAATATTTGATATCTGCAGTAAATAATATTTTTATAAAATTCTTTTCTTACTTTTAACATACATGTTATTTCGTCTATAAACTTATTTATCTTATTAATATCTATTTCTTTAAATATCCTATTTAATGCATTGTTACATTCTTTATTCTTCATGCTACTTATATATGTCATATAATTAATTTTTTTACCATTTTCTTTTATACATGAGTAACAATTCACTACTAAATTTTTCAATTCTACTTCATTTAATTTTATAATTTCTTCATCTTCTAACATTGGATTTAAACATGAACCACAATCATATATTGGAGCAAATTTTGCCCCATTACTTCTAGCATATACTAGTAACCCCCAGTTACCATTGTGTCTATCTGTATTTCCTATTAATCCATCTATTATAAACATATTCCAAAATTTTTCTTTCAAATTATCAATTATCATCAAATCTATCTGTTTTTCATTTTCTATCTCTTCTATAACTTCCATTATATCTGATAATTCTGTTTCTATTTTTTTATCTGGATTTACACTTAATGCTAAATTTTCAAACTCATACAATACATGATTTCCATCTGTAAAATCTTCACATGCACATACTATTTTTTCTTTTTCTTTATATTTATATATTCCTAATAATGTATTTTGAGTTTCAAATCCTACTATTTTAAATATATTACTACCAATATATTCTGAAAATGAATTATTTATATAAGATATATTCTTATTTTTTTCTCTTATTGGATCTGGAAATTTTACTAAATATCTTGTGTTATTATATATAAGCGTTTTCTTTTTTTCAGACCCTCTGTAACTATTTAATTCTTCTGTTGCATTTGAAAAATCTATCATATTGTCACCACCTTTGCTATTCTATTATTTGATTTATCTATCTGAAATAGGTTTCATTGTAGGGAATAGTAATACGTCTCTTATTGATGCTGAATCTGTTAGAAGCATTACTAAACGATCTACTCCTATACCTAATCCACCTGTTGGTGGCATTCCATATTCTAGTGCATTTATAAAGTCTTCATCCATCATGTTAGCTTCTTCATCTCCTGCGTCTCTTGCTTCTACTTGTTTCTTAAATCTTTCATATTGATCTATTGGGTCATTTAATTCTGAATATGCATTTCCGTATTCTCTTGCACCAATAAATACTTCAAAACGTTCTGTTAAACGTGGATCTGATGGTTTTCTTTTTGTAAGTGGTGATACTTCTACTGGATAATCATATATAAATGTTGGTTGAATTAAAGTTTCTTCAACTTTTGCTTCAAATACTTGGTTTATTATTTCTCCTCTTGTTAATTTTAGGTCATCTAATTCAACATGTAGTTCTTCTGCTGCTTTTTTAGCTTCTTCGTCAGTTTCAATTGTATTAAAGTCTATTCCTGTTACTTCTTTTATAGAATCAATCATTGATATTCTTTTCCAAGATGGTGTTAAATCAATTTCTGTTCCTTGATATGTTATTTTTGTTGTTCCAAGCACTTTTAATGCTACTTTTGATATAATTTCTTCTGTTATATCCATCATGTCATTATAATCTTCATATGCAGAATATAATTCTATGTTTGTAAATTCTGGATTATGTTTTATATCCATTCCTTCATTTCTAAACATTCTTCCCATTTCATATACTTTGTCAAATCCACCAACTATTAATCTTTTTAAGTATAATTCATTAGCAATTCTTAAATACATGTCCATATCTAAAGTATTATGATGTGTAATAAATGGTCTAGCTGCTGCTCCTCCTGCTATTGTATTTAATATAGGTGTTTCAACTTCTAAATAACCTTTTTCATTTAATATATTTTTTATTTCTTTTAATATCTCTATTCTTTTTAAGAATGTATCTTTTACTTCTGGATTCATTATTAAATCTACATATCTTTGACGATAACGTAAATCTGTATCTTTTAATCCATGGAATTTTTCAGGAAGTGGTCTTAAAGATTTTGAAAGAAGTGTTACTTCCTTTGCATGTATAGAAATTTCTCCTGTTTTTGTTTTAAATACAAATCCTGTTATTCCTATAATATCTCCTATATCATCTTCTTTAAAATGTTTATAACTATCTTCCCCTAATTCATTTATACTAACGTAACTTTGAATTTTTCCTTCTCCATCTTGTATATGGCAAAATGATGCTTTACCCATTATTCTTTTAGCCATTAATCTTCCTGCTACAGTTACGTCTTTTCCTTCTAATTCTTCATAGTTTTCCACAATTTGTTTACTTGTGTGTGTACGATTAAATTTTGTTATTTCGAAAGGATTTTTTCCTTCTTCTTTTAATTTAGTTAATTTATCTCTTCTTATTTGCATTAATTGATTCATGTCTATTTCTGGTTCTTGATTTTCCATTTTGCTTCTCTCCTAACTATTTTTAATTTTACGTGTATATTATATAGCATTTTTAGGTAAATGTAAACTATAATTATTGTTAATTTTGCATTTTTACAAAATATAACGGAGAAAGCAAGGAGATGCATTGCTTTCTCCTTGCTTAATTTTTACAACTAAAGTACAATTTTCCAATCTGTTTATAGATATAATCTCCATGCTCAATGTTATCTTCGTAAAACATATTTGCTGGTCCTATTGCACCTTGTTCTAAAATTTCTTCTGCCCATACATATACAGTCGATGGAATTTCCTGTTTGCCAATTCTTTCCTTAGTTCTTGTAGCATATTGTCCTTTTTGATAAATAACTTCACTTATAGTATTAACATCTTTGTAATAGTTATTATCATTTTTCCGGTTTATAACTACAGAGCCAACTAATTTGAATACTTCTTCCGCTTCATTTTCTGGAAGATTAATGTATTCTTCTGCTTCTGCATACATTACTTCTGCTAATAATTGTACATCTGTAAAGTTACACTTTTCTACATTAATAACTTTTTCTTCCTTTGGAATATTATGACGTTCATTCGTTTCTTCCAGTTGTTTCCCAAATTCTTCTTTCTGAAAAATTTGATTATCTTTTACATAGTACATTTCTTTTCCTTCAACTTCATTTAGGATGTTGCAAAATTCTTCCGCTGTTATTATTTTTTCTCCGCATTTAGTTGCTCTTTTAGGATCCATTGGATTTTGTACTTCAGGACTGTCTATATGTGTTACAGTAATTCCTTTTGACTGTACCGCAATTGTTTCTGCAATTAAGATTATTATTACAAATGCAATTATCTTGATTGATATTTTTACATCTCTTTCAAATCTTAATTCTTCTTGTGTTTTCCGTTTTCTTTTGCCTTTGTTCATTGTTTTTCTCCTTTATTTGCTTTAATAGTTATTTTATAGCATCTTCGTACTACATATATACATATATTATACCATATTTTACATAATACTTCAAATTATATAAAAAAACATCACAATTAGAGTTAATCCCTAATTGTGACGTTTTTTAATTATTCCATCCTGAATATTGATGCCATTCGGATGTGTAGTATAATTCTCCATATTGACATTTTTTAGAAAACCACACCACATTTTGAGGAAGTACTCTCGTACCTTCTAGTAATTTTTGAGCTATTTCCAATTCTCTTTCTGTTGGTCCATTATTCCAATTTTTGCTACCTACAGATGTAAATTGACCGCTTTGAAAAATTACTCCTCGGATTGTGTCTTTGAAGGATCCACTTGAATCATTTACTCGATTTAGTACTACATTACCAACTCGATATTCTTCCATATCATCACATATACCAGCTTCTGCAAATATTATAGTTGCAAGAAGAGTTAAGTCTTCTTGTGTATAATCAATTGCTGGCTCTGATTCAATGAAATATTCTCCTGGTACTCCTTCACTCTCTATAGCTATTATTGTCGTTTTAGTATCTTTGCTTTTATAATGTTCTACTATATCTTCAGCATATATTCTTTGAGAAGATATAAATAGTATACTTATAAAACAAGTTACTACAATTAATAGTTTAGAGATCCGTTTTTCTAGAGTCATATTACCTCCTTTTGTGAATATTTTTCAACTTAGAAAAATATTAATTTACAGTAACTTTTTATATTATAACATTTATTTTTTTATTTTTCAAGTCTTTTTATTGTTTTTTTACAGTTAATTCCATTTTTGTCGTTTTTTATTCATTTCTAAGTTCTTTTGCGTGTTCTATTGCTGTTTTTGTTACTTCTCCATTTGCTATTCTTGCTATTTCTTTTATTGTTTCTTCTTCTGTTAGTTTGTTTACTTTAGTTTTTGTTTGTCCATTATCTACTATTTTTGATATATAATAATTATAATCTCCTTTTGCTGCAATACTTGCTAAATGTGTAATGCATAATATCTGATGTTTTTTAGCTATTTGTTTCATTTTTTTACCTATGGCTCTTCCAGCACTTCCGCTTATTCCAGTATCTATTTCATCAAATATTAGAATTGGCGTTTTATCAACCTCTGTTAATACTGATTTTATTGCTAACATTATTCTTGACATTTCTCCTCCTGATGCAATTTTTATAAGAGGCTTTTCTTCTCCACCTACATTTGTTAGTATTAAAAATTCTACAAAACTTAATCCATTTTTATTAAATTCTTCTCTCTTTTTTAATTCTACTTTTGCATGAAACTTTGAATTTTTCATATCTAAATCTGATAATTCATTGTTTATTTTTTCTGATAATTCTTTTGCACTTTCTTCCCTAATTTTATTCATTTTAAGTGATATTTCATACATTTTATCTTCTAATTGTTTCAATCTTTTTTTCAATTTATTATTTATTTCGTCTACATTTTCTATTTCATATATTTCTTCTTGCACTTTATCCTTATATTTTAATATGTCTTCTATTGTGTTTCCATATTTTCTTTTTAATGAAAATATAACATCTAGACGCTCTTCTATTTCATTTCTTTCTTCCTCACTATACGAAATATCTTCTTTCATTGAATTAATATCTCTTGCTATTTCTTGTATATCATAATATACATTTTTTAATTCAGTTAGCTTTTCTTCATATTTTTTATCTATACTTTCTAACTTTTCTAAAGCTCTTATTGATGTATTAATACTATCTATTGTTTCTTCTGTTAAGGTATTATCAACTATTGTTAGGTTTTCCATTATTTTTTCAGAATTATTTATTATCTTTCTTTTTTCTTCTAATTCTTCATCTTCTCCTTCTTTTAAGGATACCTCTTCTATTTCTTTTAATTGATATCTTAATAAATCTAACTTTCTTTGTTTTTCTTTTTCATCTCCATAGTTGTTGCTTAGTTCCTCTTTTATTTTGTTATATTCCTCAAACAACTCTCTATATTCTGTTTTTAATTCATATATTCTTTTCCCTATAAAACTGTCTAAATAAGCAATATGAGAAGTTCTATCCAATAATGTTTGGTTATCATTTTGTCCATGTATATCTATAATATTTTTCATAAATTCTTTTAATTCATTTACTGTTACTAATCTTCCATTAATTTTGCATAAATTTCTACCATTATCATACATTTCTCTTGATACAATAATGTTTCCATCTATTGCATTTTCATTTTCTGGCATATATATACATGCTTCAACACATGAGTGTTTTTCTCCATTTCTCATCATTTCTTTTGAAAAACGATTACCACATATAATACCAATAGAATCTATTATTAGTGTTTTTCCTGCTCCTGTTTCCCCAGATAGAATATTTAAACCTGAATCTAATTCTATATTTATATCATCTATTATTCCTATATTTTTTATATGCAAATTTGTTATCATTTTTATTCCTCCACAAGAAAATATGTTCGTATTTATTGTATTCATTTCTTTAGTTTTTGTCAATACTTTTACGAACATTTTTTTGTAAAAATAAAAAAACCTAGTTTATACTAAGTTTTTCTATTTTATATATTATACTAATTGTAAAATAACTACTTCTGCTGCGTCTCCTCTACGAGGTCCAACTTTAACTATACGTGTATATCCACCAACTCTTCCTTCATATTTTGGAGCGATTTCGTTAAATAATTTTGCAGGTAAATCGATATTATTTCCTTTTTCGTCTTTTACCTTATTCATCATTTTCATCATTTTTCTTCTTGCATTTAATCTTGATGGCATATCTTTTTGTCTTTTTTCTGTTTTTTCTTCTTTTACAACTTTTAAATATTCTTTTCCATTTTTACTTTTTACAAGTTCTGTTTCTTTATTTCCTTTACTGTCTAATTTTGCTTTTACAACTTTTGTATCTACCATTTCAAAATTATCTTTTTCTTTTATTGCTAAGGAAATAATGCTGTCTGCCATTGCTTTTACTTCTTTGGCTCTAGCTTCTGTGGTTTCTATTTTTCCATGTAAAATTAAGTCTGTTAATTGGCATTTAAGCATCGCCATACGAATATCTGTTGTTTTACCTAATTTTCTATTAATTGCCACTGTATTTTCCTCCTCTAATTTTTTTAGTTTTTTATTGAGTATTCTGTTCTCTCTAATTATTTTATTACTAATCTTCTTCTCTTGCGAAGTCTAAACCTAACGAATGTAATTTAGCAGTAACTTCATCTAATGATTTTTTACCTAAGTTTCTTACTTTCATCATTTCTGGTTCTGTCATATTAGTAATATCTTCTACTGTTGAAATACCAGCTCTTTTTAAACAATTGAATGATCTTACAGATAATTCTAAGTCTTCAATTGACATTTCTAATACTTTTTCTTTCTTGTTTTCTTCTTTTTCAATCATTACTTGAGTATTTTTGGCTGTTTCTGATAAATCTATAAATAATTCTAAGTGTCCAGTCATTACTTTTGCAGCTAAACTTAATGCTTCATATGGAGCTAAACTTCCATCTGTCCATAGTTCTATTGTTAATTTATCATAGTCTATGTTTTGACCAACTCTTGTATTTTCTACTGCATAGTTTACTTTTTTAACTGGTGTATATATTGAGTCTATTGGTAATACTCCTAAAGGTTGATTTTCTTTTTTGTTTTTCTCTGCTGAATTATAACCTCTACCCATATCAACTGTCATTTCCATTTGAAGATGTGCACCTTCTGATAAAGTTGCTATATGTAAATCTGGATTTAATACTTCTACTGAGCTATCAGTAATAATATCTCCTGCTTTTACTTCACCTTCGCCTTTTACATCGATACGAATTGTTTTTTCTTCATTTTCATGAAGTTTTAGTCTTACCATTTTTAGGTTTACTATTATTTCTGGTACATCTTCTACGACATTTGGAATAGTAGAGAATTCATGTACTACACCTTCAATTTTTACACTTGTAATAGCAGCTCCTGGTAAAGAAGAAAGTAATATTCTTCTTAAAGAGTTTCCTATTGTTACTCCATAACCACGTTCTAATGGTTCGCAAACAAATTTTGCGTAATTTGTTTCATTATCTATTTCTAAGCATTTAATATTTGGCCTTTCAAATTCTATCATTTTTACCTCCTATTTTAGAAGTTCTAAGTGCGAGGTTTTAATTCTTTCATCTAAAAGCTTTTTCAAATCCCCTAGTACTTTACTTCTTAAAAAACAATCTATCTTTTTTAAAGATTTTATGATATATTTAATTATTATTTTATTATTTTGAGTAAAGCTCTACTATTAAATGTTCTTCTACTGGTAGGTCAACATCTGCTCTAGATGCTAATCTTACTACTTTACCACTTAATTTTTCTATATCTTTTTCTAACCATTCTGGAACTGGTCTTGCTGAATTTTCTTCAACATTTAGTTTTATAGCTCCATTATCTTTTCTGATTTCTCTTACTGCGATAACATCTCCAGCTTTTACTAAATATGATGGGATATCAACTTTATGTCCGTTTACTTCAAAAGCTCCATGTGTTATTAACATTCTTGATTGTGCTCTAGAACTTCCATATCCTAATCTGTATACTACATTGTCTAATCTGCTTTCTAGTATTTGTAGTAATACTTCACCTGTTTTTCCTTTTGTTTTTGAAGCCATATCAAAATATTTTCTAAATTGTTTTTCACTTACTCCATAAAATGCTTTTGTTTTTTGTTTTTCTCTTAATTGTGTACCATATTCAGAAAGTTTCTTCTTTTTTTGTCCATTTTGTCCTGGTGCATAATTTCTTCTAGAAATGCTGCATTTATCAGTATAACATCTTGAACCTTTTAAGAATAACTTTTGTCCTTCTCTACGGCAAATACGGCATTGTTCATCTTTGTATCTTGCCATTTTTTCTCCTCCTCTTTATATTTTATTTCTATACTCTTCTTCTTTTTGGTGGTCTACAACCATTGTGTGGAATTGGTGTTACATCTTTAATACTTGTTATTTCTAATCCAGCTGTTTGTAATGAACGAATTGCTGCTTCACGTCCTGAACCAGGTCCTTTTACAAATACTTCAACTGATTTTAAACCATGTTCCATTGCTGCTTTTGCAGCTGTTTCTGCAGCTTCTCCTGCTGCAAAAGGTGTGCTTTTTCTAGAACCTTTAAATCCTAATTCTCCAGCACTTGCCCAAGAAATTGCATTTCCTTGAACATCTGTAATTGTAACTATTGTATTGTTAAAGCTAGAATGAATATGAGCCATACCTTTTTCGATATTTTTTCTATCTCTTCTTCTAGTTGTTGTTCTTTTTGTTACAGGCTTTGCCATTTATTTTACCTCCTTATTATATGTCAGGGGACACTTTTTTATCTTTTACCATTTTCAATATAGATATGATATAAGCACTATGTCCTTTTAATTTCTATTTTTTGCTTTTACTTACTAATTTTCTTGGTCCTTTTCTTGTACGAGCGTTAGTTTTTGTTCTTTGTCCTCTTACAGGAAGACCTCTTCTATGTCTTATTCCTCTGTAGCATCCGATTTCTGTAAGTCTTTTAATGTTTAAAGCAACTTCTCTTCTTAAGTCTCCTTCTACTGTCATTCCTTCCATTGCTTTTCTAATAGCTTGTTCTTGTTCTCCTGTTAAGTCTTTTACTCTTGTATCTGGATCTACACCAGCATCTTTTAATATTTTTTGAGAAGTTGATAGTCCTATCCCATATATGTATGTTAGTCCTATTTCTACTCTTTTTTCTCTAGGTAAATCTACTCCTGCTATACGAGCCATATTTTTTTAGCACCTCCAAATTTAATTTATTAATTAATTTTATAGTTTGTCTATTTTCAAAGTATTAAAGGTGAAATGCATCGGAAAAAAGGTCCGATCTTTAATATTTTTTATTAGACATGTATATAAACACAAATTTGATTTATATAAATTCTTAAGAATTTACAGCCGCTTCCAAACTTGTGTTAATATCATAAGTTTTATTTAGTTAGCCTTGTCTTTGTTTGTGTTTTGGGTTTTCACAAATTACCCTTATAACACCTTTTCTTTTAATGATTTTGCATTTTTCGCAAATTTTCTTTACTGATGGTCTTACTTTCATTCTTAACCACACCTCCTGCAATATTGATTATCTTTATAACCTATTAAAATTATGTATTACAAATATATGATGTGTAATGGTCAGATGTATAAGATATCAGGCTAAATGAGATTTATACATCTCACCAAAGCACCTCATAGTTTCTTTTTGTATTACATACTTTTTTAACTTATTTTGCTCTCCATGTAATACGTCCTCTTGTTAAGTCGTATGGAGAAAGTTCTACTTTTACTTTATCTCCTGGTAATATTTTAATATAATTCATTCTTAATTTACCAGAAATATGGGCTAATATTTGATGTCCATTTTCAAGTTCAACTTTAAAATTAGTATTTGGTAGTGTTTCTACTACTGTTCCTTCTACTTCAATAACATCCTCTTTTGCCATATTACCCTCCAATTTTCTATTGTTTTTACTATTATTGTTTTTTTTTGCACATTTTTTCCATAAGTATACACAATAGCTAATATAGTATATAATATTTTTATAGCTTTGTCAATATTTCTGGTTCATTTTCTGTAATTAAAATTGTATTTTCATAATGTGCTGCTCTTTTACCATCTTCAGTAACAATTGTCCATCCATCATCTAATTCTAATATTTCATCAGAACCCGCCATTACCATAGGTTCTATTGCAAGTGTCATTCCTGGTTCTAATCTTATTCCTCTTCCTGCTCTTCCATAGTTTGGTATTCCTGGATCTTCATGCATTTGTCTTCCTATTCCATGACCTTGAAATTCTTTTACTACATTAAATCCATTCTTTTCTACAAATTCTCCTATTGCATGACATACATCGCCTAATCTATTTCCTTTTTTGGCATATTTTATTCCTTCGTAAAAAGATTGTTTTGTAATTTCTATTAATTTTTGTGATTCTTTATCTATTTTTCCAACAGTATATGTTCTTGCACAATCTCCATTAAATCCATCTTTATATGCAACCAAATCTATGCTTACTATATCTCCTTCTTTTAATATAACTTTTTTAGAAGGTATTCCATGTATAACTTCATCATTAACTGATGCACATATAGATCCTGGAAAATTTGGTACTCCTTTTACTCCACTTGGATATCCTTTCTCTGCTGGTATTGCTCCATTTTTTCTCATTTCATTTTCCGCTATTTTATCTAGTTCCCATGTAGATATTCCTGGTTTTATTGCTTCTTCTACTGCTTTTTGCGCTAAAGCAGCTACTCTACAAGCCTCTCTCATTTTTTCTATTTCTTGTTTTGATTTTATAGTTACCATTTTATCCTCCTTTTCTCTTAAACACTAGCATTTATTATAACATAAAAGCTAGAAAAAATAAACATTTTTCTAGCTTTTTTACTATTTTTTTAAATATTCTTTTACTTCTTTTGCAACATCCTCTGATGTTTTTCCTGAATGTATATTTAGTTTAACTGCATATAATAAATCTTGTGCTTTATAATAATCTATTAATTTGGCTGAAGTTTCATAATATGTTTTTAACCTTTGTTGTACAGTCTCCATTGTGTCATCTTGTCTTTTTATAAGTTCACTTCCACATTTATCACATATTCCTTCTTGTTTTGGTTTTTTAAATTCTGTATTATATATTTCTCTGCAATCTACATTTGAACATACCATTCTTTTTACAATTCTATCTATTATATCTTGGTCTGATAGTCTTAGCTCTACTGCTATATCTATTTTACAGCCTTTTTGTTTGAAAAATTTATCTAATTCTTCAGCTTGTTTTACTGTTCTTGGAAACCCATCTAATATTACTCCATTTTTGCAATCTATTTCTTGTAATCTTTTTTCTACTAATCTTATTGCTAAATCATCTGGCACTAATTTACCTTGTGATACATATTTATCTATTTCTTTCCCTATTTCTCCTGCTTTTTTTATATAACTTCTAAATAGTTCTCCACTTGACAAATGGATAATTTCTAACTGTTCAGATAACATTTTTCCTACTGTTCCTTTTCCTGATCCTGGTTTTCCTAGCATTATAATATTCATATAATATTTCTCCTTTTCTTGTGTTTTTTCATTTTTTTATATATTATATCTTTTTTTAGCTCTCAAGTATACATTTTTTTGCAAATTTTTATTATTTATCGACCTGTTTTTTTAGAATAAAGCAAAAAATAAAAAATAGATGCATATAATTTTGCATCCATTTTTTTATTTTTATTCTAAGAATCCTTTATAATGTCTCATTACAAGTTGAGATTCTAATTGTTGTACTGTTTCTAGTGCAACACCAACTACGATTAATATTGATGTACCACCAAATGCAATGTTAAGATTTGTAAATCTTAATAACATTGGTATTATAGCTATTATTGCTAAGAATAAACCACCAAATACTGTTAGTTTTGAGATTATTGATGATAAATAATCTGTTGTTGGTTTTCCTGCTCTTATTCCTGGTATAAATCCTCCATTTTTCTTTATATTGTTTGATACTTCTGCTGGATTAAATGTAGCATAAGTATAGAAAAATGTGAATCCTACTATTAATAATAAGTATACTATTGCATTTGCTATTGAATATCCAATTGCAACATTTGATGTTGATGTAGCTATTGAGAAGTTGTATATTACATTCCAAAATCCTGATTGTGTAGCAATATTTGGTACAAACATTTGAATTATCATTGCTGGAAATGTCATGAAACTACTTGCAAAAATTACTGGCATAACTCCTGCCATTGCAAGTTTTAATGGTATGTTTGTATTTTGTGCTCCTACCATTTTTCTTCCAACTACTCTTTTTGAATATTGTACAGGTACTCTACGTTCAGCTTGTTGTACAAATACAACTCCTGCAACTAGGATAATTGCTCCTATAATTATTCCTAATGCTATTAACAAACCTGTTGTTGAAAATGTTCCTGTTCCAGATATTAAATTCCATATTGTTGTAATAGCTGATGGTAAACCTGCTATTATACCTACAAATATAATTATTGAAATTCCATTTCCTATTCCTTTGTTTGTAATTTGCTCTCCTAACCACATTAATAATGCTGTTCCTGCCATTAATGAGATAACTACTGTAGCTCCTGTAATAAATGTTGTATCTACAAAGATACCTGAAGAACGATATGATAAATAAATTCCTAATCCTTCTATTAATGCTAATACTATTGTTAACATTTTAGTATATCTATTTATTTTATTTCTTCCTTCTTCTCCACCTTCTTTTGTTAATCTTTCTAGTGCTGGTATAACCATTCCTAATAATTGAATAACAATTGAAGCTGTGATATATGGACTAATTGACATTGCAAAAATAGATAAACGAGAAAAAGCTCCTCCTGATATTAAATCTATAAGTGATGCCATTCCTTGCCCATTAAATGCTTCTGCAAGTTGAAAATTATTTACTCCTGGTACTGTAATGTAGCATCCTAATCTAAATACTACTATTAGTATTAGTGTGTATAATAATCTTTTTCTAACATCTGGTGTTTTTAATGCGTTTTTTATTGTTTTAAACAACTAAATCACCTCTGTCTTTCCACCTAAAGCTTCTATTTTTTCCTTAGCTCCCTTAGTGAATCTTACAGCTTTAACAGTTAATTTTTTCTCTAATGTACCTGTAGCAATAACAACTATTCCGTCATTTGCTTTAGATATAATACCATCTGCTATTAATGTTTCAGCAGTTACTTCGTCTTTGCTTGATTTGTTAAGCATTGTTAAAGTTACTTCTGTATAATTTTTAGCATGGATATTTGTAAATCCTCTTTTTGGTAATCTTCTATATAATGGTGTTTGACCTCCTTCGAATCCACGTCTAACTCCTCCACCAGATCTTGCTTTTTGTCCTTTATGTCCTCTTCCTGATGTTTTTCCTAGACCAGAACCGATTCCACGTCCAACTCTTTTCTTTGTTTCTGTTTTTTGTGCTGGTTTTAATTCGTCTAATTTCATTGTGGGATTACACCTCCTCTTTATTTTTATAATATTTCTTCTACTTTTTTACCTCTTTTAGCTGCAACTTGTTCTATTGTTTGCATTTTCTTTAATCCTTCTATTGTAGCATAAACTACGTTTCTTGGATTGTTTGTTCCTAAAACTTTAGTACGGATATCTCTATATCCTGCAAGTTCTATAACTGGTCTTACGCTTCCTCCTGCTATAATTCCAGTACCTTCTGCTGCTGGTTTTAGCATAACGTTTGCGCTACCAAATTTTCCTATATATTCGTGTGGTATTGTAGTTCCTACGATTGGAACTTCTATTAAGTTCTTTTTAGCTTCTTGAATAGCTTTTTTAATTGCGTCTGGAACTTCTGCTGCTTTTCCATTTCCTACACCTACGTGTCCTGCTTCGTCTCCTACAACTACAACAGCACTAAAACGGAAAGTTCTACCACCTTTTACAACTTTTGCAACTCTATTAATTGCAACAACTTTTTCTTTTAATTCTGGTGTATTCTCTTCGTGCACTTTATCTTCCCTCCTTTTTAAAATTCTAAACCTGCTTCTCTAGCAGCTTCAGCTAATTCTTTTACTACTCCATGATATATGTATCCGCCTCTGTCATATACTACAGATTTAATATTTTTTTCTATTGCTCTTTTTGCTATTAATGTTCCAACTTCTTTTGCTGCTTCTTTATTTGCATGTTTTGTTTTTACTTCTTTGTCTAAAGTAGAAGCTTGCGCTAAAGTTTTTCCTGCAACATCATCAATTACTTGTACAAAAAGATTTTTATTGCTTCTATATACACATAATCTTGGACATTCTGCTGTTCCGCTTATTTTATTACGAACTCTAATATGTCTTCTTTCTCTTTGTGCTTTTCTATTGATTTTTGTAATCATTTTTTAATTTCTCCTTTCTCTTAAGGTTATTGGACAATCATTACCTTTTGGTCACTTCCTCTTAAACTAAGGAATATATTTTTCTTGTAAATAGTTTCCAAATAGCTTTAGTTATCCTATTTTATTAAATTTTATTTCTTACCAGCTTTACCTTCTTTACGTCTAATATGTTCATCAGCATATTTAATACCTTTTCCATGATAAACTTCTGGTGGTCTCTTTGTTCTTACAACTGCTGCTGTTTGACCAACAACTTCTTTGTCTATTCCTCTTACAATTATTGTGTTTGCATTTGGAACATCAAATGTAATTCCTTCTGGTTCTTCCATTTCTACTGGATGTGAATAACCTAAGTTCATTACTAATTTTTTTCCTTGTTTTTGTGCTCTATATCCAACACCAACTATTTGTAATTCTTTTTTGTATTCGTTTAATACTCCTTCAATCATGTTGGCAATTAGAGTTCTTGTTAATCCATGTAAACTTCTATTTTCAGGTTCATCGTTTGGTCTTGTTACTGTAATTTCATTTCCTTCGATTGAAACTTTCATGTTCTTATGGATTTCTCTTTCTAATGTTCCTTTAGGTCCTTTTACTGTTAAGTGTGTATTGTCTAATTTTACTTCTACACCTTCTGGTACAGTAATAGGTTTATTTCCTATTCTTGACATGTTAGTTTTCCTCCTTCTTCTACTTGGTAAGTCGCCATTTTTTTCATTATCTCATTAAATAAGATATCTCACTCCTTACCTTCATTTCTTTGTTATAGTTAAATTACCATACATAAGCTAAAACTTCTCCACCTAATCCTTCTTTTCTTGCTTCTTTATCAGTTTTAATTCCTTTTGAAGTAGAAATTAAAGCTATTCCTAATCCGTTTAATACTTGTGGTAGTTCATCTTTAGATGCATATACTCTTAGTCCTGGTTTACTAATTCTTTTTAAACCGTCTATTACTTTTGCACCTTTTTCATTATATTTTAAAGTAATTCTTATAATTCCTTGATTTTCATTTTCAATTTCTTCAAATGATTTTATATATCCTTCTTCAAATAATATTTTAGCTATTGCTTTTTTCATATTAGAAGCTGGAATATCTACAGTTTTATGTTTTGAATTATTTGCATTTCTTATTCTTGTTAGCATATCTGCTATTGGGTCTGTTGTATTCATTTAAATATTTTCCCTCCTTTACTTTACGTTAGAGGATGTTCTTTACTATTTTTATAACTACTAAATAGTTTATCCTCTTTATTATTTTACCAGCTTGCTTTCTTAACTCCAGGAATTTCACCTTTATGTGCTAATTCTCTAAAGCATACACGGCATATTCCGTATTTTCTTATATAAGCATGTGGTCTTCCACAGATTTTGCATCTGTTATATTCTCTTGTTTTGTATTTTTGTTCTCTTGCTTGCTTAACTTTTAAAGATTTTTTAGCCATTGGCTTTTCTCCTTTCTTTTTACTTTATTATGCTTTAAAAGGCATTCCCATAAGTGTTAATAACTCTCTTGCTTCTTCGTCTGTTTTAGCTGTTGTAACAAATATAATATCCATACCTCTAACTTTATCAATCTTATCATATTCAATTTCAGGGAATATTAATTGTTCTTTTATACCCATAGTGTAATTTCCTCTACCATCAAAAGAATTTTTTGATACTCCTCTAAAATCTCTAACTCTTGGAAGTGCTACATTAAATAGTTTGTATGCGAAATCATACATTTTTCCTTGTCTTAATGTAACTTTACATCCCATATTAACTCCTTCTCTTATTTTGAAGGCTGCAATAGCTTTTTTAGCTTTTGTCACAATTGGTGTTTGACCAGTTATGATTTTTACATCGTTGATTGCATTTTCTAATGATTTTGGATTGTCTTTTATATCTCCTAATCCTATATTAATTACTATTTTTTCTAATTTTGGAACTTCCATAACAGATTTATAATTGAACTTTTTCATTAATGCTGGAATTATTTCTTTTTGATATTGTTCTTTTAATATTTCCATGGTTTATGTATTCCTCCTTTCAATTATCAGTGTTCATTATTTTATTTTTGCTCCGCATTTCTTGCAAACACGTACTTTTTCGTCTTTTTCTATAGAATAACCAATTCTAGACGCTTTTCCACATTTAGGGCAAACTATGTTTACTTTACTTGAGTGAATAGCACATTCTACTGGTATTATTCCACCTTCTTCACCTTGTTTTCTTGGTTTAACATGTTTTTTTCTAATGTTAATTCCTTTAACTACTATCTTATTAGTTTTTGGTATAACTTCTAAAACTTCTCCAGTTTTTCCTTTATCATTTCCTGATAAAACTTTAACATTATCACCTTTTCTTATTTTCATTCTTCTATTTCACCTCTTCTTCTTTATTTTAAGGTTTTATTTTTATAATTTTATATAGTCCTTAATATTATAATTTAATTAAAGAACTTCTGGAGCTAATGATAATATCTTCATATAATCTTTATCTCTTAACTCTCTTGCAACAGGTCCAAATATACGTGTTCCTTTTGGATTTTTATCTTCTTTTATAATAACTGCTGCATTTTCATCAAATCTTACATATGATCCATCTGCTCTTCTTATTGGTTTTTTAGTTCTAACTACTACTGCTTTAACTACATCACCTTTTTTTACAACTCCTCCAGGTGTTGCTGTTTTAACAGAAGCAACTATTACATCTCCAACTCCAGCATATTTTCTATAAGATCCACCTAAACATCTAATACACATAATTTCTTTTGCACCAGTGTTATCAGCTACTTTTAATATGGATTGTTGTTGTACCATTTCGCTGTTCCTCCTTTTCTCTATATGGTATTTCATTGCGGACAATAAATGTCCTATACTTAATACTTATTATTTTATAATAGCCTTTTCTACTATTTTAACAACTCTAAATCTTTTATCTTTTGATAAAGGTCTTGTTTCCATTACTTGAACTTTATCTCCGATTTGGCATTCATTATTTTCGTCATGAGCTTTTAATGTATATGTTTTCTTTTGAACTTTGCCATATGTTTTATTTTTTTCACTAGTTTCTACAGCTACTACAACTGTTTTATCCATTTTGTTAGATTTAACAGTTCCTATATATGTTCTACGAAGATTTCTTTCTTCCATTACTTCTAATCTCCTTTCTTGTCAAAACTTTGAAAAACTTGGTTTTACGTTGTCATACTACATTGTAATACTCGTTTTTGAAAATTTTAAACATTTTCTGATTATTTTACTTCTGCTAATTTTCTTTCAGTTAATACTGTATTTATTTTTGCAATGTCTTTTTTCACTTCTTTAATTTTCATAGGATTATCTAATCCGTTTGTTGCTAAACTAAATCTTAGTTTAAATAATTCAGATTTTAATTCTCCTAATTCTTTTTCTAATTCTGGTGAAGACATTTCTCTTATTTTACTAATCTTCATCACTTTCACCACCTATTTCAGTTTCTTTTTTAACAAATTTACACTTAACAGATAGTTTCATGCTAGCTAGTCTTAAAGCTTCTCTAGCTGTTTCTTCTGGTACTCCTGCTATCTCAAACATAACTCTTCCTGGTTTAACAGCTGCTACCCAATATTCAACAGCTCCTTTACCTTTACCCATACGAGTTTCTGCTGGTTTCTTTGTTATTGGTTTATCAGGGAAGATTTTTATCCAAACCTTTCCACCTCTTTTAATATAACGAGTCATAGCAACACGGGCTGCTTCTATTTGGTTTGTTGTAATTAAACCTGCTTCTGTTGTTTGTAATCCGTATTCTCCATCAGAAACGAAATTACCTCTCATTGCTTTTCCTCTATTTCTACCTTTTTGTTGTTTTCTATATTTTGTTCTTTTTGGCATTAATGGCATTATTTGTCTCCTCCTTCCACGTTTTTCTTAGTTGGAAGAACTTCTCCTTTATATATCCAAACTTTTACACCGATTTTTCCATATGTTGTATCTGCTTCTGCAAATCCATAATCAATATCAGCTCTTAAAGTTTGAAGTGGTATTGTTCCTTCTTTGTAGAATTCAGTTCTAGCCATGTCTGCTCCACCTAATCTTCCAGATACTGCAGTTTTAATTCCTAAAGCACCTGCTTTCATAGTTTTTTGCATACATTGTTTCATAGCTCTTCTGAATGAAATTCTTCTTTCTAGTTGACCTGCGATGTTTTCTGCAACTAATTGTGCATTTAAATCAACATCTTTAACTTCAACGATATTTAAATTAACTTCTTTTCCAATCATTTTTTGTAATTCATTTTTTAAAGTTTCAGCTAAGTTTCCACCTTTTCCAATTACTAAACCTGGTTTTGCTGTGTAAACATTAACTTTTACAAATTTAGCAGTTCTTTCAATTTCTATTTTTGAAATTCCACTAATATATAATTTTTTCTTTACATACTCACGGATTTTGTGATCTTCTACTAGGTAGTCTGCGAAATCTTTTTTATTTGCATACCATTTTGAGTCCCAGTCTTTTATTACACCTACTCTTAATCCATGTGGATCCATTTTTTGTCCCATAGTAATAGACTCCTTTCTAATCTCTTTCTCTTAATACTATTGTAATATGACTTGTTCTTTTACGAATTCTTACTGCAGAACCTTTTGCTGCTGGTCTAATTCTTTTTAATGTTGGACCTTGGTTTGCATATACTTCTGCAACATATAGTTTTTCGTGTGCCATATTGTGGTTATTTTCAGCATTTGCTATTGCTGATTTTAATAATTTTTCTATTATCTCAGATGCAGCTTTTGGTGTAAATTTAACAATTGCTAAAGCTTCATCTACACTTTTTCCTCTAATTAAATCTATTACGATTTTAACTTTTCTTGCTGAAATTCTTGCATATTTAAGTGTTGCGCTTGCTTCTGGAACGATAACTTCTTGAACTTCTTGTTTTTCCACGTTATTTTCCTCCTTAACTCTATCTTGTTCAGGTTCCTGACGGGGACACATCTTTTCCCCAAGTGATTCCTGAAGGGATAAGAAATGTCCCACGCTGGGCTCATCTATTATTTATCCCTTTTTTATTTTTTATTTCTTAGTTGTTTTTTCTCCTGCATGACCTTTAAAAGTTCTTGTTGGAGCAAATTCTCCTAATTTATGGCCTATCATTTCTTCTGTAATATAAACTGGTACATGTTTTCTACCATCATGAACAGCTATTGTGTGTCCTACCATTTGTGGGTATATAGTAGAAGCTCTTGACCATGTTTTCAATACTTCTTTAGCTCCTGTTTCATTCATTGCTTCAATTCTTTTCATTAATTCTGGAGCAACGAATGGAATCTTCTTGCTTGATCTTGACATACTTAACTTGCCTCCTTTTTATTTTTCTAAGATAATCTAGTTCTTATTTGACTATTTTCTTCTCTTTACTATCATTTTGTTTGATTTTTTATTTTTCTTTCTAGTCTTATATCCTAGAGCTGGTTTACCCCAAGGTGTCATTGGTCCTGCGTGTCCTACTGGAGCTCTACCTTCACCACCACCATGAGGGTGATCGCATGGGTTCATTACAGAACCTCTAACTGTTGGTCTAATACCCATATGTCTTGTTCTTCCTGCTTTACCTAATTTTACGTTTTCATGATCTGTATTTCCAACTATTCCGATAGTTGCTCTACATCTTGTCATAACTAATCTCATTTCTCCTGATGGAAGTCTTACGTGAGCATATTTTCCTTCTTTAGCCATTAATTGTGCTGATTGTCCAGCTGCTCTAACCATTTTTCCACCTTGACCTGGATTTAATTCGATATTATGAATCATTGTACCTACTGGTATAGATTCGATTGGCATGCAGTTACCTGGTTTAATATCAACTTTTTGTCCAGATACTACTTTGTCACCATCTGTTAATCCTACTGGTGCTAGAATATAAGATTTTGTTCCATCTTCATATTCGATTAATGCGATATTTGCACTTCTGTTTGGATCATATTCGATACCAATTACAGTAGCTGTCATATCATCTTTATTTCTTTTAAAATCAATTATTCTATATTTTTGTCTGTTTCCTCCACCTTGATGACGAACTGTGATTCTACCATATGAGTTTCTTCCTGCTTTTTCTTTCTTTACTGTTAATAAAGATTTTTCAGGAGTTTTCTTTGTAATTTCATCAAATGTAGAAACTGTCATGTTTCTTAGTGATGGAGTTGTTGGTCTAAAATGTTTCATTCCCATTTTTTTCTTTTGAAACTTTGAAAAACTTCGTCTTGCGTTGTCAAGCTTCGCCTCAAAATCCTGCGACGTACCAACGTACGTCTCGGCTTTTTCTTCTTGCTTTCCTAGCAATACTCGTTTTTGAAAGTTTCATCCTCTCTTTCTCCTTTTTATTTACGGCTTTCTTTTCCTGCCCCGCATTAGCAGATATTCTTTTTTATCCGAGTTATCTCTCGATACTTTTGATAATAAATAACTGCTGATTTTTATTTATTCAGCTTAAGCTCCCATAAATTCATCTATTGAATCTTTATATTTCTTAGACATTTTTGTAGCTTTTCCGCCTTTTGTAAGATATGTTTTATCTTCTGGATTTGTATCGATTGTTACGATAGCTTTTTTCCAATCTGAAGTTTTTCCTTCATATCTTCCAACTCTTTTTGTTTTACCTTTTACAGTAATTGTATTTACATTTAATACTTTAACTTCAAATAGTTTTTCAACTGCGTTTGCAATATCAACTTTTGTAGCTTTTTTGTTTACTTCGAAAGTATATTTACCTTCTGCTATTGCCTCATTACTTTTTTCTGTTATAACAGGTGCAATTATTATATCTTCTGGTCTCATTATGCATACACCTCCTCTAATTTTTTAACAGTATCTAGAGTTATTACTAAATTTTTGTATTTTAATAAATCATATACATTTATTGTGTTTACTAATGTAGTTTTAACTCCTTCAATGTTTCTTGCAGATTTTTGAACATTTTCGTTTTTCTCTGCTAATAACATTAATGTTTTTCCTTCAACTTTTAAATTGTTTAAAGCTTTTACCATTTCTTTAGTTTTAATTTCTTTCATATCTAATGAATCTACAACTACTAATGTATTTTCTAATACTTTTGAACTTAAAACTGATTTAACAGCTAATTGTCTTTCTTTCTTATTAACTGTGTAATAGTATGAACGTGGTTTTGGTCCTAAAGCTATACCACCTTTAATCCATTGTGGAGCTCTTATAGAACCTTGTCTTGCTCTACCTGTTCCTTTTTGTCTCCATGGTTTTCTACCACCACCGCGAACTTCACTTCTTGTTTTTGTATTTTGTGTACCTTGTCTTTGATTAGCTAAATAGTTAACTAATACACTATGTACAACTGCTTCGTTTGGTTCAATTCCAAATATGCTTTCTGCTAGCTCTACGTCGCTAACTTTCTTTCCTTCTATATTATATACGTCTATTTTAGGCATTCTTCATTCTCCTCCTTCCTTATGCTTTTACACTTGTTTTTATTTTTAAGATAGCACCTTTAACTCCTGGTACACTACCTTTTACTAATATTACGTTTTTATCAACGTCTACAGCTACTACATCTAAGTTTTGTATTGTAACTGTTTGAACTCCCATATGTCCTGGTAATTTTTTACCTTTGAAAACTCTACCTGGAGTTGATGTTGGTCCCATTGAACCTGGTCTTCTATGATACATAGAACCATGTCCCATTGGTCCACGACTTTGTCCATGTCTTTTGATAACACCTTGGAATCCTTTTCCTTTTGATGTACCTTGAACATCAATTTTGTCTCCTTTTTCGAAAGTATCTGCTTTTATTTCGTCTCCTACTTTATAACTTTCTACTTCGTCTACTCTGAATTCTCTTAAATGTTTTTTAGCTTTTAAATTTGCTTTTGCAAAGTGTCCTTTTTCTGGTTTGTTTACTTTGCTTTCTTTTACATCTCCAAATCCTAATTGGATAGCATTGTATCCATCAGATTCTACTGTTTTTACTTGTGCTACTGTACAAGGTCCAACTTCTATAGCTGTTACTGGAATAACTTTTCCTGTTTCGTCAAATATTTGTGTCATTCCAACTTTCTTTCCTATAATTGCTTTTTTCATTTATTTCTTTCCTCCTAACTATTGGCTGATTTTCTGAAAAGTATTTTAAACTACTTATTACTTCGTTTTAAATTCTTTTCTAATAACATTTGATTGTTATCAGCTTGGTTTTGAAAATTTAAAAAGTTTAAAATTTATTTTGTTTCTTTAAGCTTTTTTCAACTTTCTGCATTAATTAAAATTTTAGTTCTGTTACTATAATTTAATTTCGATATCAACACCAGCTGGTAAATCAATTTTCATTAAACTATCAACTGTTTTTTGTGTTGGATAAAGAATATCTATTAATCTTTTATGTGTTCTCATTTCAAATTGCTCTCTTGAGTCTTTGTCTTTGTGTGGAGAACGTAAGATTGTAACGATTTCTTTTTGTGTTGGTAATGGAATAGGTCCTGAAACTTTTGATCCTGTTCTTTTAGCAGTTTCTACTATTTGTTCAGCAGACTTTTCTAATAGTTGAGAATCATAAGCTTTTAATCTTATTCTCATTTTCTCACTTCCTACTTTGTTTGATGTTGCCATTTTCAATTTCCCTCCTTAAAAATTAAATTGTTGGTCGGAAGTTTTAAACGCACCCTGGTGTTTCTTTTATTACCAATATAAAACCCAATGATTGCATGATAAATCTTGGGATAAGTGCTTTTATTATTTTATAAAACTTACCGCCTGGTCTAAGCCATGACATACTCCATAGAAGTTCCCTCCACCCTACGCATTGTTAGGATGTAGCCACATTCTACTTCATCGCTTTTTTACATGCTCTTATAGTATATACTATTTATATTCAAATGTCAATACTTTAATTGTTTTTTGTCTTCTTTTATCTATTTCCGTACATTTTTGTGTTGTCATATTTTTGTAATAATATCTTTTTCCTTCTATTCAAATTAGTAATTTTATGCTATAATAATATCATATTTAATAAAAGAAAGGACTTTTTTATGAATTCTCATTGTTTAGAAAAATTAGAATATAACAAAATAATTGAATATATTTTAAACTATTGTAATACTTATTTATCAAAAAATATTGCCGAAAATTTAAAACCTTGTTTTAATAAAGATAAAATTATTTCAATGTTAAATGAAACTAAAGAAGCTCTATATTTATTAGAAAGAAAAGGTTCTATTCCTGTTTTCGAAATAAATGATATTTCTATAGATATAAAAAATTTAGAAAGTAATCGTAGTTTATCGGCAAAAGCTTTATTAAATATTGCTAATGTTTTAAAACTTTCAAAAGAATTAAAGCATTACTTTTTTAATGATGATAATTTTCCTACTGCTGAATTTCCTATAATGGATTCTTATTTTTCTTCTTTATACACTAATACCTCTATCGAAGAATCTATATTCAGTTCTATTGTAGATGAAAATACTATATCTGATAATGCTTCTAAAAAATTATCTTCTTTAAGAAGGAATAGAAGAAATTTAGAAACAGATATTAAAGAAACATTAAATAAAATGTTACACTCTTCTTATTCTAAATATATAATGGAATCTATTGTTACAATTAGAAATGATAGATATGTAATACCCGTAAAGGAAGAGTACCGTTCTTTAGTAAAAGGTTTTGTACATGATATTTCTGCAAGTGGTTCAACATTATTTATTGAACCTATGCAAGTTTTTGAATTAAATAATAAAATTCACTCTTTAAAAATAGAAGAAAATATTGAAATTGAAAATATATTAGAAAATTTATCTAAAAATTTAATACCTTATATTTCAGAATTAAAAAATGATATTTATTTTATAGGAAAAATTGATTTTTCTTTTGCTAAAGCAAATTTTGCGAAAGAAATAAATGGTATATGTCCTAATATAAACGATTCTAAGCAAATTTCTTTACTTAGTGCTAGACATCCTTTAATTAATAAAGATTCGGTAGTTCCTATAGATATTTTAATTGGAAAAGATTATTCTTCTTTAATTATAACGGGTCCAAATACAGGTGGAAAAACAGTATGTTTAAAAACTACTGGTTTATTGCTTTTAATGGCATATAGTGGATTATTTATTCCTGCTGGAGAGAAAAGTTCTATATATATTTTTGATTCTATCTTTGCAGATATTGGGGATGAACAAAGCATTCAAGAATCTTTAAGTACTTTTTCTGCTCATATGGTAAATATAATAAATATAATAAAAAATGTTACTTCAAATAGCCTTGTTTTGGTTGATGAATTAGGTTCTGGTACAGATCCTATAGAAGGTAGTAATCTAGCTGTGAGCATATTAGAATATTTTAACAAATTAGGCTGTATAACTCTTGCAACTACTCACTACCAAGAAATTAAAAATTATGCTTTAGTAACAGAAGGTTTTGAAAATGCAAGTTCTGATTTTGATATAGAAAATTTGAAGCCTACTTATAAACTATTAATTGGTATTCCTGGTAAAAGTAATGCTTTTGCAATTAGTAAAAAATTAGGTCTTCCAGAAAATATATTAAATAGAGCAAAATCACTTTTAAAGAGTGATGATATTAATATAGAAGAATTATTAAAAAACATATATGATGATAAAATTTTAATAGAAAGCCAAAAAGAAGAAATTAGCAAGAACTTAAATCAGATTGAGGCTTTAAGAAAATCTTTAGAACAAGAAAAAATTTCTCAGAAGAATATTAAAGATTCAAAAATAGAAAAATCTAGAATAGAAGCTTCCAATATACTACTTTCTGCTAAAGATGATGCAAATGAAATAATTAAAGAATTAAACTCTCTATACAATAATTGGAAAGACTTAGATTCTTTAGACATTTCAAAATTATCTGATGAAGAAATAGCTTCTTTTGTTAGAATTCATTTTAAAAAGGATTCTTTAAAGAAAGCTAATAATTTAAGAAATTCTTTAAATAATTCTTTAAAGCAAAACTCTTTAATAAATAAAAATAGCAATATAAACACTTCTATTACTAAAGATAACTTATCAATTGGTACTAACATAAGAATTTCTGGTTTTTCTGATATAGGAAGAATAATATCTATTCCTAATAAAGGAAATCAAGTACAAGTACAAATAGGCAGTGCAAAAATGAATATAAAAATAAATTCTATTGTAGAAATTGTAAAAGAAGAAAAAGACTTTAATAAAAACATTTCAAATAATAAAAATATTTCTTCCGTTTCTTCTTTTAAATCTAAAAATATCTCTTCCGAAATAAATGTTATAGGGCAAAATATTGAAGAAGCATGTTTCGTTATAGATAAATATCTTGATGATTGTTCTATTGCTAAACTTAGTCCTATTCGCATTGTGCATGGGAAAGGAACCGGAAAATTAAGAGAAGGTATTCATTCATTTTTAAGAAAAAATCCTCATGTAAAGAGTTTTAGACTTGGTACTTTTGGAGAAGGCGAAATGGGTGTTACTATCGTTGAATTGAAATAAGTCACAGGCTTTAAACCTATGACTTATTTTAATTCTATCTTTATTTCTTTTTCATCTTTTATTTCTATTTTTTTGTAATTAACACCACATTCATCAAACAATTTTCTAGAAGCAATATTATTTTCAGAATTAGCATATTTATCAGATAAATATATAACTTCTTTTATTCCTGATTGAATTATTATTTTAGCACATTCATTGCAAGGAAATAAATCTACATATATTTTTGAGCTTTCTAAATCTTTTTTACTTCCTCTATAGTTTAAAATAGCATTCATTTCTGCATGACATACATATGGATATTTTGTATTTAAATTTTCTCCTTCTCTTCCCCAAGGAAATTTATCATCTTCAAAGCCATTTGGAGCTCCGTTATAACCTATTGATAAAATACGATTATCACTACTTACTATGCATGCTCCTACTTGCGTTGAAGGGTCTTTACTTCTCATTGCAGATAATTTTGCAATAGACATAAAATATTCATCCCAACTAATATAATTTTCTCTTTTACTATTCACTTTTTTCCTCCTTTTATTTATATAAAAGAGACACAGAATAATTTTCTTTGTCTCTTCTCTTTTTTATTGATTTAAACTTGATCCATAATATTTCATTAAATAATTATTGTAATTAAAAGGTTCTACTGTTTTTGGCTCTCCATAATTTATTCCATATGTTTCAACAGTAATACTTGTAATTACTGGTTTATTTTTTGGCATATCTGCTGTTAATTCTTTTCCATTCTCATCCTTTGGAGCTTCTTGTCCATCTTTTAATTCAGAACTTCTATATGTTACTTCTACATTAGCTATTTTATCTACAATATCCATTCCTTCAATTACTTTTCCAAAACCTGTATATAATCCAGAAATTGTTTCATTATCTTTTTGCATAATAAAGAATTGTGAACCTGCTGAATTGTATCCTTCTTTTGCTAATGAAGAACTTATGCTACTATAATCAGAACGAGCCATTGCTATAATTCCTCTTTCCATTTTTAAAGTATTTTTTGAATACCCGTTAGCAATCATTTCTCCTTCTATTGCGTATGTAGATGTATCTCCGTTTCCTTTTAAATCATCTATTGTTGGTGTTCCTGTACCATCACCATTTTTATCTCCACCTTGAATCATAAAATCTGGTATTGTTCTGTGAAAACTTAAACCATTATAAAATCCTCTATTAGCTAAACAAATAAAGTTTGCAACTGTGTTTGGTGCTTTATCTGGATATAATTCTACTTTTATTGTTCCGTAATCTTGCACTTCTATTGTTGCTACTGGATTTTTAAATTCCTTTGTGTTTTTTTGGTATATTCCAAAACATACATAACCTATAATTGCTATTACTAGCAATATAGCTATTATCATAATAATTCTAATAATTACATCTTTTTTCATTTCTTTTTCCTACTTTCTTTCTATTGTTTTACAAAATCAAATTATCAAAAACAAATTGTTCTTGCATTCTTCTTAATGATTGTTTAATCGTTCTTGCTCTTACCTCTCCTATTCCATCTACATCATCCAAATCCGGAATATCTGCAGCTAAAATATGTTGGAATGATTTAAATGATTTAACTAAATTATCTACTATTGTTGCTGGCATCCTTGGTATTTTATTTAATACACGATATCCTCTTGTATAAACAGCAACTTCATCATAATTATCAAAATCATCATATCCTAAAATTCTAGCAATAATTTGAGATTTCATCAAATCTTCATGTGATAAACTTTCAATTTCCTTTAAAACTTTTTCAGAAGTTCTCTTTTTACCAGGAGCAATATAATCTTTTATAATTAGCAATTCTTCTTTTTCAAGACCTCCTACTAACTCTTCTAATTGCATTTCTAGTAGTCTTCCCTCTGCTCCTAATTCATATATAGATCTTTGAACTTCATCTACAATTTTCATTACCATTTCTGCTCTTTGTATAGCTGTAATAACATTTTCTAATGTAACTATATCATTAAATTCATATTCATTTAGCATATTTAATTTGCTATCAAATACTTTCTTATATTTTTCTACTGTTTGCAATGCTTGGTTTGCTTTTGATATAACTTTGCTTGTATCCTCTAAAACATATCTTGAATACCCTTGAAATACTGTAATAATATTTCTTCTTTGTGAAATGCTTACAACAATTTCTCCAGTTTGTTTTGCTGTACGTTCAGCGGTTCTATGTCTAGTTCCAGTTTCTGTTGTTGCTATACTAGAAGATGGTATAAGCTGAGCATTTGCATATAAAATCTTCTTTAAATCTGAACTTAAAATAATTGCTCCGTCCATTTTTGCTAATTCATATAAACGAGATGGTGTATACTCTATATCTAATTTAAATCCACCATCAACAATATCTAATACTTCTTTACTATCACTTATAACAATAAGTGCTCCTGTTTTTGCCTTTAGTATGTTTTCTAATCCGTCTCTAATAGGGGTCCCTGGCGAAATTAATCTTAATACATCTGTAAGACTATCGCTCTTTAATGTAGGCATATTACTCAACTCCTAACATATATTAAAAAAACTTATTTAATGCTTCATTAACATTCTTAACGCCTATTATATCTAATTTATAATTATCTTTCAATAGTTTTTTGTTATTTTCTGGAATAATACATTTTTTGAATCCTAATTTTTCCGCTTCTTTCAATCTCTTTTCTATCATGTTAACAGCTCTTACTTCTCCTGTTAATCCAACCTCTCCAATAGCAACTAAATCTGTAGGAATACTAATATTTTTAAAAGTAGAAGCAACTGCTAAAACAATTCCTAAATCAATTGCTGGTTCTTGAATTTTTATACCACTTACTACATTTAAATAAACATCTTGTGAACCTAAATTCATATTTGCTCTTTTTTCCAAAACTGCCATAAGAACAGTTAATCTATTATAATCTATTCCATTTGCAGTCCTTCTAGGAAGTCCAAAATTAGTTGGCGAAGTAAGTGCTTGTAATTCTACTAAAAGTGGTCTAGTTCCTTCCATACTCGCAACTATTACACTTCCGTGATGGATTTCCATCTCTTTCAGAAATTAAAATCGAAGAAGGATTTGTAATTTCTTCCATTCCAGTACTCTGCATTTCAAACATTCCTACTTCATTTGTAGAACCAAATCTATTTTTTACACCTCTTAAAATACGGTAAGAAAAATACCTTTCTCCTTCCAAATAAAGAACTGTGTCTACCATATGTTCTAATACTCTTGGCCCTGCTATATTTCCTTCTTTTGTAACATGTCCAATAATTATTGTAGTAATTGCCTCTTGCTTACAAATTTTCATAACCCTAGAAGTTATCTCTCTAACTTGGCTTACTGTACCAGCTGCTGAAGTAATTTCATCACTATACATTGTTTGTATAGAATCTATAATTACAAGTTTTGGATTAGTTTCCTTTATAGCATCTGCTATTAAATCAATATCCGTTTCACCTAAAAACAAAATATCTTCATTTTTTATATTTAGTCTATCTGCTCTTATTTTTATTTGTTCTGCAGATTCTTCTCCTGAAACATATAAAACCTTTCCTTCACCTTGCATTTTATCACAAATTTGAAGAATTAAAGTAGACTTTCCTATTCCCGGTTCTCCTCCCAAAAGAACCAATGAGCCTTTAACTAAGCCACCACCTAAAACTCTATCTAATTCACCTACTCCTGTAGAAATCCTAGAAGCCTCTTTTCCTTCAACACTATTTAAAGCAGTAGGTTTACAAGATTTTGTCTTTTTATCTGAAATGAAAGATCCATCTTTCTCCTTAACTAACTTTTCTTCATAAAAAGTATTCCATTCATTACAAGCTGGACATTTTCCAAGCCATTTTGCTGACTCATATCCACACTCATTGCAAACAAAAACAGTCTTTGCCTTTGCCATACTCTCCTCCTATTTTATCTGCCAATTAATAATAAAGTTATTATATACATTGCATGTGACCATCCTAATCCTATTACCCAGTTTGGTTGCATTTTCTCATTATCTATTTGTTCTGCTAAGAATCCATGTTTTGTTGATGTTTTTAATGCAAAGTCTATTTCTCTTTTTACTTCTTCTTTATTATTTATTTTTATATTGTATAATGCCATCCATAATGTTGCAATTATCCATGGATTGTTTCCTCCCATGTAATTATCATTTTCAAACCTTATATATCCTCCTGTATATGTTCGAAGTGTCATATTCATTTTTTCTATTGTATTTTGTATTTCTTTTTCATTTTCATTATACATTTCAAATGGAATTATTGTTCCTAATGTGCTTATGTCACATACATTGTCTTTTTCATTTCTCTTTAGTGTTTTTTCTTCTTTATTACATAAGTTTTCTTTACAATATTTTTTTATTTTTTCTGCCGTTTTTTCTAATTTATTTATGTTTTCTTTTTTTCCTAATTCTTCTTCTATCTTTATCATTGCTTTATATGCTGCATATATTGCAGATATAGAATATAGGTGTATACCTTCATTCATTTCCCACAAATCATAACTTTCATGAGTTTTAAAGAGTTCTATAGATTTTTCCAATTTACTAGAATTTTCTTTAAGTATTACTTCATTTATATATATTTCTAAGGCTTCTATTGCCTTTTCACACATTTGATATGTATTTTTCAAGAACTGCATATTTTGTATTTCTTTATAGTGTTCATATACTCCATATACTATGCTTGCTGTTTCATCTATTTGATATCCCCAGCAAGGTGCTAATTTTCCATCTGTATAAAACCTTTGCTCCCACATTCCATTTTTACTTTGTGTGTTTTTGCTAAATATTTCATAGAATTTTGTTGCTTCTTTATTCATTTTTAATATGTCAAGTGCTTTTGTTACAAATACTGCATCTCTTGGCCAACAATAAGAATATCTTCCTGATTTTTCTCTTTCTTCATCTACTTCTAATGCTGCAGATATTCCTCCTGTTTGTTCATTTAATAATAATGGAAATAGTAATATACTTCTTATATATATTTCTTTCATTTTTAAGTATTTTTCTTCTAAGTCTTCTTCTGTTTTTTCATTATTCCATATTATGCTTTTCCATTTTTCTTTTTGTGTTAGTATGTTTAGTCCATCATGTTTTTTTACAAAATTTTTCCAATATTTTGCTACATTATATAATTCTTTTTGATTATCTATATTCTTAATTTGTTCTATATCTTTTATTATTTCATCCGTTTTACACTTTTCTTTATTATCATTTATATAAATATATATATTTAGTTCTTTGCTTTCTCCTGGCTTTATTTTTCCTATATCATAACTTATTGCTGAATCTTCTGCCATTCCTATATAGTCTTTGTCATACAATTTTCCACTTTTCATATCTTCAGCACTATTATTTAATCTATAACCCAATATTGGTTCATTAGAAAAAATGCAATATGTATACTCATGACTATATTGCATAAGAATATTTCTTTCTATTTTTGACCCAACCATATTATTAGAATTTGATAAAAGCTTTGAATATATTAGAAAATTCACATCTAAATCTATTGAATTTTCATTTGTAAAGATATATTTTTTTATTAGAATATCTTTTGATATACTTACAAAATCTGTTTGCATTATTGACAAATTAAAATAGTTGTTTTTTATTTTTGTATTTAATATGTTTGTATTTTCAGTATAATATTGTTCATATTCATTATTAATATCTTCATGTAAATATATTATATTTGAATCATTTATTTTTACACCAGTATACATACAGTCTAAAAATTGTTTATAATCTCTGGTTGGATAAAACAATCTTAGCATTTCACCTTTTTTACTAAAACTTGCTACTATTTTTTCATTTCCAATTATTGCTTCATTGTAGTATTTATTTTTCATTTGTTCTCCTTTTTATGTTGACTTTTTATAATTATTGTTTTTATCATTTTCTATCTTAACCCCACCTAAAGATGGGGTTTTCTTTTTGTTATTTTTCTGTTTCTTCTACTATTCTTACTATTTGACTTTCTAATTCTTTTATTCTATCATTTAATTTTTCTATATCTTCGTCCTTTGAGTCTTCATGTAGCATATCTTTTTGAACTATATCAGACATATCTTCTAATTCTTCTTTTAAGGTTTGAATTCTATCTAATACTTCTAATCTTATATATTTTCTTTCATGCTCTTTTGCACCTTTTACTCTTCCTAATCTTTCTACTTCTTCGTTTAATTCATACTGTTCTCCATATTCAGGTATTATTACTGGAATTTGAGTTGTTCCTTGTAATTTTTGTTTTAATATTATTTGTCCCTCTGGTTCTCCATGTACTAAGAATATAGTTCTTGGTTTTTTCAAAAATGAATATACAAAATTTAATAGCCATTCTTGATCTGCATGTCCTGAATATCCCTCTATATATTCAATTCTAGCATTTACTGCTATTTCTTCTCCAAATATTTTTACTTTTTTTGCTCCTTCTACAATTTTTCTACCCAAAGTTCCTGGTGCTTGATACCCTACAAATAATATTGTACTATTAGGATTCCATAAATTATGTTTTAGATGATGTTTTATTCTTCCAACTTCACACATTCCACTAGCTGATATAATAATTGAAGATTCTTGTTTTTCATTTAAAGCTTTAGATTCATCCGCTGTTTTTGTAAATTGTAACCCTGGAAATTCTAATGGATTATCTCCGCTCTTAATAATTTCTTGAGTTTCTTCGTCAAAAATATCCATATTATCTTTAAATATTTCTGTAGCTGAAATTGCAAGTGGACTATCAACATATACAGGTACATTCATTAATTTTTGATATTTCTTTTTAAACTCTTCATCATTTCTTACTTCTTTTAAATTATTTAATTCATATAAAATTTCTTGTGTTCTTCCTACTGCAAATGAAGGAATTACTACTGTTCCTCCTTTATCTAAAGTTTCTGAAACTATATTTAAAAACATTTCAGCCTTATCATCATTTCTATTGTGTAATCTTCCTCCATATGTAGATTCCATTACTAAATAGTCTGCGTCATCAATCATTGTAGGTTCAGATAATAGCGGAATATCATTATTTCCTAAATCTCCTGTAAATACTGCTTTTGTTCTCTTTCCATCTTCATCTGCCCAAATTTCAATAATTGCCGAACCTAACATATGACCTGCATCATTAAATCTTACATGAAGATTTTCATCTATATCTATTATTTCATCATATTTTACACTTCTAAAAACTTCTAGACATTTAGTAGCATCTTCTGCTGTATATAGAGGAGGTTCTGGATCTAATCCTTTACGTACTCTTTTTCTATTTTTCCATTCTATTTCCATTTCTTGAATATGTCCACTATCTGGCAACATTATAGAGCATAAGTCACATGTTGCTTTTGTAGCATATATAGGGCTTCTAAATCCCTCATTATATAATTTTGGAATTCTTCCTGAATGATCTATATGAGCATGTGTTAGCAACATAAAATCAATTTCATGTACATCATATGCAAATGGTGCTGAATTTTCCCACTCTTCTTCTGCTTGTCCTTGATACATTCCACAGTCAACTAAAAATTTTTTACCTGCAGCTTCTACTAAAAAATTAGAACCTGTAACAGTTTTAGCTGCTCCTAAAAAAGTAATTTTCATTATTTACCTCCTACATAATTATTCTAATACTTTTATTTTCTTATTTAATCTTACTTGTAATTCAACTTTCTTTTTTATTTGTATTTCTATTTCTTCTTCTTGAATTGTAGTATCATATATTTCTATTTTTAAAATTCCTTTTTTGTATTTTAATATATATACAGTATTAGCTAAGTTTATTATTTTACTATCAAACAATAATGTTAATATTTTTAAATTTAAATTTTCATCATTAGAAAATTTTACTAAAACTTTTTGATTACAAGCTTTTTCTATTAATACTTTCTCAAATCTTTCTAATTGTTCGTTTATTATTTTAATTTTATTTATTTGACTTCCATTATATGAAATTTGTTCATAATATCTAAGTTCATATAATAATTTTTCAATTTCTTTTTTTGTATCAACTTTTAGAACTTTCTCTTCAAAACATTTTAAGAATTCTAATTGTAAATTTTCTATTTGTACCTTTTCATTTACTTTTTCATTTTCTTTTACATTTATATCTTCAAAAAAATTCACTTTTTCCTCTAATTTTTGTTTAGTCTTTACAAATTCTTTTGGCTGTAATTGTTTATTACATTTTTTTATTTCTTTTAATAAACTATTTCTTTGTTTTTCTAACATTATTACTAAATGACTAACACTAAATATTTTTTCCTTATTTGGCAATTTAGCATTTCTTTTTTTGTATTCTTCTTTTAACATATTTTCATCACTAAGTAATGTATCTATTTGTTTTATTTGCTCACTTATTTGTTTTTTATAATTTGAAATTTCTTCTATATAAGTTTTATTATCTTGCATTTTTAATAATTGCTCTTTTACTTTTTCTTGTTGTTTTAATATAATATCTTTTTGTTTCTCATTTTGATTGCAACCTATTGCTATAACAGTTTTAACAAATCTATCTATAAATGCAGATGCTTTTTCTTTTCCATATTCTTTTTCTAAATTTTGCTTCATTCTATCAAAAAAGTCTATTTTAGCATCTTGTTTTAATTCTTCTTTTGTTATACCAAAACTTTCATTATACTTACTTCTTAATATTTCATTATTTGGAATTTCTATTTCTTCATCTTGCTCATTTTCTTGCGTGATCCATTTTTGTATAAATGCATTTCCTAATAAAAGGATTAAATTTTGATATATTAAATTTATATTTTTACTTTGTATTTGACTAGTTGTAATATCCCAAGACCACCCATTAAAATCTCTAATTACTTCTACTTTATTCATTCTATTTCCGTTTAGTAATATATTTTCTAGGGCATTTGCAAAAATATATTTTTGTTTATCCACTATATTCTCATTTTGATCTAATGCAACTATTGCTTCTAACATCATAGTTTCATTTTGATATACTTTTATTTTTCCACTTTTTTTATCTACAATATAATTAGCATTATTTTCTTCAAGTTCTTTACTTTCCTCTGTAAGTGGTTTTATTAATTCTATTTTATTACATTTTTCATTTATTATTTTTATAATTTTTTTTATAAAATATTTTTTACTTGCAGTATTTACTTTTACTGTCTCATAATCTTCATATGCATTTTCTATTTTATAAAGCATACTAAGAAGAAGATTTTTCACTACTTCAGAAAAATCTTTTTCTTCTAAAACTTTTTCTAATTCATTATTGTAATCTTTTAAACTAATTTTAGAAAAAATATCTTCTTTTGACATTATTTATTTTTTCTCCTATTCTTCTGTTTTTTCACTACTAGTAGTTGCTACTGACATTTCCTTTGCTTCCGATGATGCCATTTTCAACTCCTCTAATCTTTCTTTTGTAACTAATACCTCTCTTGGCTTACTTCCTTGGTATCCAGAAATAATACCTCTTTCTTCCATTTGATCTATTATTCTTCCTGCTCTTGCATATCCTACTTTAAACCTTCTTTGTATAAAAGAAGTTGAAGCTTGTCTTGTATCTACTACAACATCTATTGCATCCATTAATAATGGATCTGCATCATCATCTGTTGCTTGCTCTGCTTCTAAATCTTTTTCTGTTTTATTAGCGTTTTCTATACTTTCTATTATATCTTCATTATATTTTACTTCTCCATTTGCCTTTAAGAAGTCAACTATTTTTTCAACTTCTCCATCTGAAACAAATGCTCCTTGAATTCTAGTTGGTTTTGGTGCTCCTGCTGGATAGAATAACATATCTCCTTTTCCAAGCAATTTTTCTGCTCCTACCATATCTAATATTGTTCTAGAGTCTACTTGTGAAGATACTGCAAATGCAATTCTTGATGGAATATTTGCTTTAATTAAACCTGTAATAACATCTACTGATGGTCTTTGTGTTGCTATTACTAAATGCATTCCTGCAGCTCTTGCTTTTTGTGCTAAACGGCAAATAGCATCTTCTACATCATTTTTTGCTACCATCATTAAGTCAGCAAGTTCGTCTATAATAATTACTATATGTGGTAATTTTCCAATACCATCTTTCTTTTCTACTGCTTCATTATATCCTTTTAAATCTCTAACTCCTTTAGCAGCAAATGTTGCATATCTATTTTCCATTTCTTGAACAGCCCATGCAAGTGCTCCTGCAGCTTTTTTAGGATCTGTTACAACAGGAATTAATAAATGTGGTATTCCATTATATACTGAAAGTTCTACTACTTTAGGATCTATCATTACCATTTTTACTTCACTTGGTTTAGCTTTATATATTATGCTAGAAATCAATGTATTTATACATACACTTTTTCCAGAACCAGTAGCTCCTGCTATCATAACATGTGGCATTTTAGCAATATCTGTTACTATTTCTTTTCCAGCGACATCTTTTCCTAACGCAAATGCTAACTTTGATTTATGATTTTGAAATTCTGGTGTATCTATAATATCTCTTAAATGTACAACTTCATTTTCTGCATTTGGCACTTCTATTCCAACTGCTTGTTTTCCTGGAATTGGTGCCTCAATACGTATAGTTTCTGCAGCTAAGTTTAATGCTATATCATCAGCTAAATTTGCTATTTTACTAACTCTAACTCCCTCAGCTGGTTTTAATTCATATCTTGTTATTGCTGGCCCTACAGAAACATTTTCAACTTTAGCAGAAACTCCAAAACTGTATAATGTTTTTTGTAATTTTGTTGCTGTATCCGCTACTGTCTTTTTTCCACCCTTTATTCCTTTTTTTACACCCTCGCTTAATATTTCAACAGGTGGAAATTCATATGAGTCATCTTCAACTGTAATTGTATGCTCCAAGTTTAATACTTCTTTTACATCTTCTTCTTTAGTTTTTACTTCTTGTTTAAACAAATTCGAAAGTTCTGATGGAGAAGAATGTTGACTATTTTCTAATCCAAGAGGTGTCAAATCATCTTTATCATGATTATATTTCTTCAATTTTGTAGGTTTAATTTCATCTTCTAAACCATTTAAATTTATACTTAATTGATTTTCATCAATTTCCATAGCATGTTTATTTGCTTCTTCTTTTTCTCTAATTCTTCTTTGCCTTAAAGTTTCTCTTTTAGGAACAATAACTTCTTCTTCCGGATTAACTTCTTTAACTTTTCTATTTTTTCTTTCTTTTTGTCTAAGTTCTTTCTTTTCTTCTCTTCTATCTACTAAATAATCTACAATATTAAAAATAATATCTGTTGGTCTTATTGCAAACATAAACACTAATAATATAATTGCAACTCCTATAGATAAAATAACTGTTCCTAAAGAACCCAAAAATTTTATTAATGGTACTGCCACAATTACTCCTATGACTCCACCACCAATATCTTGCTCTCCTAAAGAATATGCTTGTTCAAGAATATTCTTCATATCTTTTCCAATATTAATATTTCCTGCTGAAATTTGAAATACGCTAAGCATTACTGCAATGCATATTAAAAATGCTACATATTGAAATAATTTTGTATGTAAATATTCTTTCTTATCGTAAGCTAAATATATAGCAATCGCAAAAGTTCCAACTGGAATAATATATTTAATAAACCCCATTACTCCACCTAATGCTGGACTTAAATGTTCTCCTAAAAAACCAGATTTTGTATATATTAAAACCGCAAGTAATATACTTAACAATAACATTACTACAACTGCTACATCTATACTTACTTTAGGTTGTTTCTTTCTTCCTCTTTTTGCCATTTTTTATTACCTTCCTTTGTACTATATTCTAACCAATTTTACATTTTAATTCTATCATTACACTCATTTATTTGCAAGAATTTATATCAAATTTATTTGCTTTTTTATTTGCTATTCTAACATCTTTTATTGCATCATTATATTATAACTTTAAATGAAAATTTAATTTATGTAAAGGGCAAAATTCACCCGTCCCAAAATGTCCTTGATAAATTCACAAAATTGCAAAAAATAAGAAAAGAAATCCACAGTTTATGCATAAATTGTGGATTTCTTCTCTTATTTTAATTCATTTCTATTGTTTTGTATTGTTTCAAGGGCATTTTGTAATGTAACTTCTATATTTTGTAAAATGCTATCAGCATAATCTTTTGTTCCTTTTGAAATTTCTCTTGACATTTCATTTGCAGTTTCTATTATTTCTGCTTTTTGTTCATATGCTTTTCTTGTTATTTCATGTTCATCAATCATAGAAATAATTCTATTTTCTGCTTCTTTAACAATATCTTCTGCTTCTTTTTGTGCTTCAACTAAAATACGTTGTCTTTCTTCTTTTACCCATTTAGCTTGTTTTAATTCTTCTGGTAATTTTAAACGTATTTCTTTTATTATTTCTAGCATTTCTTCCTTATCTACAATTCCTTTATTTGAAAAAGGTATTGTTTTTCCTGATTCTAACATTTCCTCTAATGTTTCTAGTAATGTAAATATTTCCATTATTTAGCCCCTTTCGCGTAAGAATAGAAGTTTTACTCTTCCATATTTTCTTACATCATATAATTCTAAATCTATTTTTTCTAATTCTTTTCTTTCTCTTTCTTCTTCATCTGTCTCTATTATAATTATTCCATCTTTTGCTAATAATTCCAACTCTATTATTCTTTTTACTGAATCTATAGCAATATCCATTTTATATGGTGGATCGATAAATATAATATCGAATTTTTCTTTTTGCTCGTCTAAACATTTTTTATAATCTATGTTTAATATTGTACTCTTTTCTTGCATTCTTACTTTTTGAATATTTTCTTTTAGCATTTGTATTGATTTATATGATTTATCACAAAAAGTACAATGTTTAGCTCCTCTACTTAAACTTTCAATTCCTAATGCTCCACTTCCTGCAAATAAATCTAATACATTTGATTCTACAATATTGTTTTGAATAATACTAAACAAAGGCTCTTTTACTCTATCTAGCGTTGGTCTTGTTGATATGTCATCAATTGAGTTTAATTTTGTTCCCTTTGCTGTTCCTGCTATAACTCTCATAAACTGCTCCTTTGTTTATACATATTTATATTTTATCTTTTTTAGCTAATATGTCAATAATATTAATCAAATTGTAATATACATTTAACAAAATTGTAACACGTTAACATTTATGTAATAATCGAAGACATTATATAACATATTTTACGTTTTGGCAATATGTAAACCAAAATTTCTTATTTTTCCATTGAAATTAATTTATTTGTATTGTATAATGTAAATGTATTTATATTTGGGGGTGTAATTGGTTTCGACAGTGTTTTAGAAATATGAATAGCGAGTAGTGGATTCTCGTTTGCCACTTAAAAAAACGGGAAAATAAATATAAACGCAGATCAAAGAGAATTTGCTTTAGCTGCCTAGTGCGCTAACGTTTTATATAAAATCCCCACATTTTATATAAGGCGTCGACTTAGTGGGAAACAAACCTATTTCTTGCCATAGAAATAGCGGGTATTTTAATGGCTACTATTATTTTTCGTTTGTTTGTTAATGAATTATAGTAGGAAATTTAATAACAAACTACACTCGTAGAAGTTCATGTGGAAAAGATATTGGACAGGAGTTCGACTCTCCTCACCTCCACCAAAAAAAGCTTTGAAAATTTCACTTTTCAAAGCTTTTTTATTTTACCATCTACATATCTTCGTCTTCGTCATTTTCGTCGTCATCTAGTTCATCTTCTTCACATCCATGACAACTATGGCAGTGTCCTGAACAACAACCTTCTTCTTCGTCTTCATTCCAATCTAACTCTATAACATTGTTGCAATTTGGACAAGTAATCTCATCTTTTCCTTCTATTGAACTTACAAATTCATAATCACAATATGGACATACAATTTCAAAATCAAAGTTTTCTTCTTCATCTTCGTAGATATCTGCTTCTATTTCATTTACTGCTTTTTCTACTTTTCCTATTTTTTCTTCAATTGATTTTATTCTTTCATCTGTAGATTTTGATAAGCTATCAACTGTTTCCATAAATATTGATGATAATTCTGCTACTTTTTTTTGAATAAATTCCAATTGTTCTGGATCTGTAATTTTTTGTTCTATTTCAGACATTATTCTATTGTAATCATCTTTTATTCCTGACATGCAATAAATTCCTCTTTTCTATTAAACTCTTTCCATATATTCACCAGTTCTTGTATCTATACGGATTACATCTCCTATATTAACAAATAATGGTACAGAAATTTCATATCCGTTTTCTAATGTTGCTGGTTTTCCAGATGTAGTAGTTGTATTTCCACTAAATCCTGGTTCTGTATATGTAACTTCTAATTCAACAAACATTGGTGGTTCAACCGAAAATACATTTCCTTTGTATGAAAGAACTTTTACATTCATATTTTCTTTAATGTATTTTAAGCTATCTCCTAATTGTTCTTTATTTAAAGGCATTTGTTCATATGTTTCGTTATCCATAAAATAATATAAATCTCCATCTGCATATAAATATTGCATTTCTCTTTTTTCTATTTCTGCTCCTGGATATTTTTCTGATGGGTTAAATGTTTTTTCTATTACAGCACCACTAATTACATTTTTTAATTTTGTTCTTACGAATGCTGATCCCTTTCCTGGTTTTACGTGTTGAAATTCAACTACCTTAAATACGTTTCCATCCATTTCAAATGTTGTTCCATTTCTAAAATCTCCTGCCATATATACTTCTGCCATTTTATTTCCTCCTTTTACTTATTTCAATTTTTTAAATATTTAAAACTTTTTATTTCGTTTTCTAAATCATATGTTAGTTATTTTACTATATTTTTGGCTAAAAATCAAGTATTTTTTGGTATTTTAATTTGCTTTTATTTTTTTGCTTCTATTACTATATAATTTTTATCCGATTTTGTTAAATTTATACAGCCAGTTTTTGTAATTAACACTGTATCTTCTATTCTAACTCCAAATTTTCCTGGTATATATATTCCTGGTTCATTTGTTACTACCATTTTTTCTTTTAATAAATTATCATTTCTAGTACTTATAAATGGATATTCATGTATGTCTAAACCTACTCCATGTCCAAGGCTATGAACGAAATCATATCCATTTAATTTAAAATCATTTTCTACCATTCTTGAAACTATTTTTATATTAGCTCCCTCTTTGTATTCTTTTTCTGTTTGTAATTGATTTTTTAATACTAAATCATATATTTCTTTTATTTCTTCTGGAACATATCCTACAAATATTGTTCTTGTCATATCTGAACAATATCCTTCATATTTACATCCAAAATCTATTGTTATTGGATCTCCTATGTCTATTTTTTTATCTGTTGGTACAGCATGTGGTTTAGACGAATTTTTTCCTGATGCCACTATAGTTTCAAAAGATATATCTTCTGCACCATTTAATTTAAAATATCTTTCTATCTCTAATGCTATTTCTTTTTCTGTTTGACCTACTTTTATAAATTGTAATAAATGTTTAAAACAATTATCTGTAATTTGACAAGCTTTAGATATTTTTTCTATTTCTTCTTCGTCTTTTATCATTCTTTGTTTTTCAATAACTTTTTCTGTTTCTTGTAAATTATTTACTTTGTATAACTGCATATAATCTTTGTACTGTGCATAAGTAACATAGTCCTCTTCAAATCCTACATTTTCACAGAATAAGAAGAAATTTTCATACTCATCTTTACTAAAATCTTTAAATTCATGTACTATAATCCCATCATCTATTGTTAATGTACTATTTACCACTTCTGTATATCTTGCATCTGTTAAATATATATTTTCTTTTCTCGTAATTAATAATACGCCTTCTGCTACTATTCCTGTTAGATATCTAATGTTTACTGGGTTAGTTATTATCATACCTTGCATATCTAACATTTTCATTTTTTCTCTTAACCATTTTATTTTTTCATTCATAGGATTTCTCCTTTTCTTTTACTACAACTTATTTTTTACTTTTATAACTTTTTTATACTATGCTTTATACATTCCTAACGTAAATATTTTCATCAAAATAAATACTAATATATCGAATGGAACCAACATAACAATAAATGCTGCTATTACTATAAATGGTCCAAATGGTATGTATTCATCTGTGCTCTTTTTCTTTGTTACAAGTAAGACTATACTTATTATTGCTCCTATTAAAAAAGCTATTAATGAAACGGCTATTATATTCATCCATCCAAAGAATAATCCCATTGCTCCCATTAGTTTTACATCACCAAATCCCATTGCCTCTTTTCCTGCAATAAGACCTCCTATTAATGTAATAAGTAAAAATATTCCTGCTCCTACTAAGCCTCCTAGCAACATATCTATTCCTACAGATACATTATTTATTCCTTGTAAAAACGTAAATACTAAACCTACTTCAAATATTGTTAGATTTAATCTATTAGGAATAATTTGAAGTTTTAAATCAATCATTAAAGCTGACAATAGCATCGGCGTTAATATTAAATACTTTATTAAATCCAAATGATTTAATAGGTTCGTTCCCCATCCTACAAAATATAATATTAGAACATATATAATTGCTGTGCCAAATGCTAAAAGATAATTTGGTTTTAAATATTTTAAATAATTTGTAAAAAATTCTTTTGAAAATACTTTTTTATACTCTGGAAGTCTTATATTACACCAATCTACAAATTGTCCAACTCCTAATCCTAATATTCCTACTAAAATATAATATATTATATGTATATCATTTATGTACATTTTTATCTCCTACTTTTCTTTTGATTCTAATGATTTTTCGTATCTTTTTATAACATAGTTTTCTAATGGTCTCTTTATTTTTGTAATTAATAAATCCTTTTTGGCTATAGGCTCTACTAATATAGAAAACATTTTACATCTATTTGCTCCTATTACATCTGTAAATATTTGATCTCCTACTGCTGCTATATTTTCATTTTTTTCATCTAACATTTTTATTGCTTTATTAAAGCCTCTTTTTAAAGGTTTTGTTGCAAAAAACACATATGGTATTTCTAGTTTATCTGCCACCATTTTTACTTTTTCTTTTTTATTGCTATTTGAAACTATAAAAAATTTTATTCCTTCTTGTTTTAGTTTTTCACACCATTTTTCTGTTCCTTCTAGCATATTTTTATCAAAATCTATTAAAGTATTATCTACATCTAATATTAGTGCTTTTATATTATTTTTATTTAAAAAATCTATTGTTATTTCTTTTATATTTTTTAAATAGGCATTTGGGTACAACTTCATCGCAAAATCCTCCTATTATTTTCAAAAATATCTTATCAATACATATGCTTTTTGTCAAGGAATTTTTTCTTAGAAACAGACTTAAATTTAGAAAACTAATAGGGACGGGCCGGGTTTTTTTTTCGTTTTTATTTTTTACTATTTTTACTAATTTTACTTTTAGCTAAACTAAATCGGCCCGTCCCTATTAGTTTCGTCTAAAATTTATTTGCAGAATCTATGGTTTCCAATAGTTACAGTCATTGGTCTTGACCATATCCATTTATTTGTTGCAGTATTTGGATTAAAATAATATATTGCTCCATATGAAGGATCCCATCCATTTAAAGCATCTTGTGCTGCTTTTATTGCAGTACTATTAGGACTCATGTTTATTTGTCCATCTTTTACAACATCAAATGCTCCATTTTGATATATTACTCCTGATATTGTATTAGGAAAACTTGAACTTTTTACTCTATTTAAAACAACCGCTGCAACCGCAACTTGTCCAGTATATGGTTCCCCTCTAGCTTCCCCATACACTAGCCTTGCTAACAAATTTAAATTATTTGAATTTGTTGAAGAACTAGATGAAGTTGATGAATTATAAATTCCCATTGCTTGTAAAGTTTTTGTTCCAGCTATTCCATCTACTGTTAAGCCATTTTTTCTTTGAAAATATTTAACTGCTGCTAGTGTTTGACTACCATAAATACCATCAACACTTCCATTATAATATCCCCATCTTTTTAACTTTGTTTGTATAGTAATTACTTCTTGTCCGTCTTGAGCCATATTTTGAAAGTGCTTGTACTTGTTGATTTCTAAAGAATATATTATAACTAATAAATATTGTAAATAATATTGATAATATTATAATTGGTTTTATATTTTTCTTTATTTTCATTTTCATAAAAAATCCACCTCATTTGGAATTATTTTCTCCAAATTTAGTGGTTTTATACAAATTTATTTTTTGTTTTTTGCTGCTTTTACTAATGCTACAAATAATGGTGCTGGTTTATCAGGTCTTGATTTAAATTCTGGATGAAATTGTGATGCTATGAAAAATGGGTGATTTTCTATTTCTACCATTTCTACTAGTGTTCCATCAGGTGATGTTCCAGAAATAGTAAGTCCTGCTTTTTCCATTTTTTCTCTGTAATCATTATTGTATTCAAAACGATGACGATGTCTTTCATTTATATTTATTTCTTTATAAACTCTATTAGCAAGAGTTCCTTCTTTTATTTTACAAGGATAACTTCCAAGTCTCATTGTTCCACCTTTTCTTGTAACAACCTTTTGATCTGTCATAATATGAATAACAGGGTTTTTACACTCTGGTTCAAATTCTTCTGAATTTACATCTTCTAATTTTAATACATTTCTTGCAAACTCAACAACTGCCATTTGCATTCCTAAACATATTCCTAAAAATGGTACTTTGTTTTCCCTTGCATATTTTATTGTTTCTATTTTTCCCTCTATTCCTCTATTTCCAAAACCTCCAGGAACAACTATTCCATCTATTCCTTTTAATTTTTCTTTTACATTTTTATTTGTAATTTCTTCTGAGTCAATATATTTAACATCTATTTTCACACCATTTTCAAATCCTGCATGCCTTAAACTTTCTGCTACTGATAAATAAGAATCTTCTAATCTTACATATTTTCCAACTATTGCTATAGTAACTACTTTATCTGTAACATTATTAATTTTTTCTATCATTTTCTCCCATTCTCTATTATTGGGTTCTTTATTTTCTAAATTTAGATGTCTACATACCTGAACAGCTAATCCTTCATTTTCTAGCATTAAAGGCACTTCGTATAAACATCCTGCTGTTCTGTTTGCAATAATATCTTCTTTTCTTACATTGCAAAACAAAGCCATTTTTTCTCTCATATTATCTGGTATTTCTGTTTCTGAACGACATACTAATATATCTGGTTTTATTCCAAAAGATTGTAATTCTTTTACAGAATGTTGAGTTGGTTTGGATTTTAATTCATTTGAACCATGTATATAAGGAAGAAGTGTCACATGAATATATACTACATCCTCTGGTGAATTTTCTATTCCTACTTGTCTAATTGTTTCTATAAGAGATAATCCTTCTATATCTCCTACAGTTCCACCTAATTCAGTAATAACAACATCTACATCTGTATCTTCAAATGCATATATTTTTTCTTTTATTGCATTTGTTATATGAGGAATAACTTGTACTGTTTTTCCTAAATAGTCTCCTCTTCTTTCTCTATCTAATACTTCCTGATAAATTTTTCCCATTGTTATACTAGAATTTTTACTTAAATTTTCATCTGTAAATCTCTCATAATGTCCTAAATCTAAGTCTGTTTCTGCTCCATCATCTGTTACAAATACTTCTCCATGTTCATATGGACTCATTGTCCCCGGATCCACATTAATATAAGGGTCAAATTTTTGATTAACTACTTTATAACCTCTATTTTTTAATAGTCTTCCTAATGATGCTGCTGTAATTCCTTTTCCTAATCCAGATACTACTCCTCCTGTTACAAAAATATACTTTGTTTTCATGTACTATTCCTCCTACAAAAATAAAAAAAGATTAAAAAAAATTGCCAACTTAAAATGCGGTTTTTTTTTAATCTATTTTTACTATATTTTTAATTTTCTTTATATTATCATTAAAAAATTTTTTATGCAATATTTTTTGTAAAAATTTGTAGTATTTTTTTTCTTTATTTGGTATACTAATAAAAAAAATAAAGGAGGACATTGTATGACACCACATAACGAAGCTAAAAAAGAAGATATTGCAAAAGTTGTTATTATGCCTGGAGATCCACTTCGTGCAAAATATATAGCTGAAAATTTTTTAGAAGATTATAAATTAGTAAACTCGGTAAGAGGAATGTATGCATATACCGGACATTATAAAGGGAAAATACTAACTGTAATGGCTCATGGCATGGGTATGCCAAGCATCGGCATTTATAGTTATGAACTTTTTAAAATATACGATGTTGATACTATTATTAGAATAGGCTCTTGTGGAGGATATAGCAAAGATTTAAATTTATTTGACATTATACTTTCTGAAAATTGCTTTTCCGAAGGAAATTATGCTTTAACTTTAAATAATGATAATTGTCATTTAGTTTCAGCAAATAAAGAACTAAACAATGTTATAGAATCTACTGCAAATGATATTAATATTACACTTCATAAAGGCAATACTGTCTGTACAGATTGTTTTGATTTATATATGACTGATGTAAATAAATTTCTAGAAAGAATACCTGAAGGTTTTAATCCTCTTGGTGCAGAAATGGAAGCTTTTGCTTTATTCTATAATGCACAAATTTTAAACAAAAAAGCTGCATGTTTAATGAGTGTTGTCGACTCAAAATACATTGACAATGTTGCTACTCCTGAAGAAAGACAAACTGGACTTAATAATATGATTAAACTTAGCCTAGAAAGTGCGTTAAAATGCTAATATAATAATCCGTTAGGAAAATTCCTAACGGATTTATTTTTTATTTTGTTATTGATAATACTTTATATTTTATTATACCTGCTGGTGCATTCACTTCAACTACTTGATTTTTCTTAGCACCTAATAATGCTGCTCCTATTGGAGATTCGTTTGAAATTTTATTTTGTGATAAATCAACTTCTGTAGATCCTACTATTGTATATGTTTCTTCTTCTTCAAATTCCATATCCAATACTTTTACTACATTTCCAACTTGTACTGTTTTTGTGTCTATTTCAGATTCATCTATAATTTTAGCATAACGTATTTTATTTTCTAAATCTGCAATTTTAGCTTCGTTTTCTGCTTGTGCAGTTTTTGCTTCATCATATTCTGAATTTTCTGATAAATCTCCAAAACCTAATGCTACTTTTATACGTTCTGCTACTTCTGCTCTTTTTTCTGTTCTTAAATATTCTAATTCTTTTTCTAATTTATCATAACCTTCTTGAGTTAATAATACTGCCTTATTTTCTTCCATAGTAATTCCTCCTTATAATAATGTCCTCTTTTATTGTTTTATAATATTAATCTAGTTTTTTACATTTGTCAAGATTTTTTGCACATTTCTTAGTTCTTTTTTTTCAATTTTTCCATTATTTCCATATATTTCTTTCACTTTTACTTCATTTATCTCCATATTGTTCATTATTGATTCATATATTTCTAATTTTTTAAAGGATTTTTCTAAATTATTTTCTTTTATAATTTTTTCTTCTTTTTCATTTAATTCTATTTTTATATCTTGTACTATTACTCCATCAAATGACTTTAATTTTGTTATTTTTTCTAAACTTAAATTTATTATTATGGCATTTCTATTAATAACATATTGTGATAATTCATTTTCTTTTAAATTTATATTAATAATTATGCCAGCTTTTTTCAAGCTTTTTCTTTTATTATTTGCAACACATACTGCTATTCCTAAATTGGTTAGCTTGTCTTCTATTTGCTTATATTGATCTATTTTATTTGTAATTATATTTATACTTTTAGCTTTTAATTCTAATTTACTTATTATATTAACACTTTCTTTATCATACCTATTTGTTACTATATATATATCTTGCATTGCAAGCACATTTTCTTGTAATATTCCTTCTATTACTTGTTCTAAAAGTTTTTGGTATATTATTTTTCCATTTACTATTTTTATTCTTTTAAAGTTTTCTTCGTACTTTTTTAATTTGTTTGATAAAACAATTTGTACTTTTTGAGTTTTAGTTTGTTCTTTTTGAATTTTTTTACTTATTTTTTCGCAAACATTTCTTTTTTCAATATTAGGTATATAATAAATTTTTTTATATTCTTCTAAATTTTTTTCTATTATTATATTAATTTTTTTTATTATCTTCATAAAAATATTCTTTAGTATTGTAGGAATATTTTTGTTTAGAACTTCTTCACCTTCCCATTCTTTTATATATATTGTAACCAAATAAAATCACCTACCTATAATTTTTTTAATTATATGCAAGTGATTTTCTAATTATTCCTATTTTAACTATTTATATTTTCAGCAACTACATCCCATATACTTTCTTTTTCCATATCTTTTTCCCAATATGCTGCTCCTGCTAATTTATATTGCTTCATTAATTCAAATTTAGCTTTAATTGAATTTTCTTCTTCTATCCACATTTTATATGTTATTCCATTTTGATTATATTCAACATAATACTGTTTTAAGTCTTCGTTCCAGTTTTTTTCTATTCCTTCTGGCAATGTTGTATCAATATTTTTCATTGTAACTACTGAGCTAGTTGGTTTGCTTCCTGTTTCTTTCCATAACCTTGTATAAAAAGGCATTCCTAAAATAAGTTTATCTGGTTCTACACCTTCTTGTCCTAAAAATTTCTTTATATTAGTTTCTACCCAATCTGCTCCTGCTGTAGTTCCTTCTTTTGGAGAAGATATTCCGTTTTGATCATATGCCATAAATACAATATAATCTGCTACTTTCGCTATTTTATATCTATTGTAACACATTGACCAGTCTTCACTTCCGTCTGGTGCTGTAACATCTACTGATAATACTCTTCCATATTCCTTTAATCGTGGTGCAAGTTCTACAATAAATCTAGTAAACATATCCTTATCTGAACCTTTAATATATTCAAAATCTACATTTATTCCATCTAGTTCATTTTCTATAGTCATATTTACAATATTATTTATTAACTTTTCTCTCAAGTTATAATCATTTAAAATTTCAGATGTTGTTTCTTGATAAGAATTGTTTGAAACTATTGCCCATACTTTATAATTATTACTATGAGCCCAACTTACATATTTGCTTCCAGAATCTCCTATATTATAGTAAAGCTCTCCTTTTCCTAATTTCTTCAAAGATGCAAATGATGGTGCAACAACATTTACTCCATTTATTACTGTTCCTTCTCTATTTGGCGCTTTTGCATATTCTGAATAATAATCCCAAACTAAACTTACTTTTCCATTTACTTGTTTTGTAGAATCCATTTTGTCACGCAAATTATAAATATTTGTAACATTTTTTGTATATCCTAACTTTCCATTTGTAGTTCTTATTTTATACCATCCATTTTCACTTTCTTCAACTAAAACTACGCTATCACCTTTTTTTACTTTATCTACAGTTTTTGAAAATATAGTTGGCTTATACTTCACATTTATGTCTTTGCTTGCATTTGCTTTCTTTTGCTCTCTATCTAAAGAATCTATAACTATTACATCATTTTCTTTAATATAATTTATATCTACATTATATACATTTTTCATTTCTGAAAATGGTAAGTAAAATTCATTGTCCTTTTTTATTGCTGATGCATAAATAGTTGCCTTTGAACTATTTATATACATTTCTTTTTTATCTATAGGTAGAACAGCTACTTTTGTATCTGATGTAGTAATTATTTGATTATATTTATTATCATAAAATATATTTTCATCAAAAAAATTAGCAATATCTTTTGTAGATATGTACACAACTTCATTTTCATCTACATATATATCATTTTTCAAACTTGTTGTAACATTATTATTATTTATAATTATGTTTGTTCTATCCTTTATTTCTTTTCTTATATAATTAGGTGCAGTATTAAGTATAAGTGCTACAACTCCTATAAAAATTGCAATTATAATTATTTTTAAAAATATATTTGATTTTTGTTTTTCTTTCTTTTTTGTTCTCATAATATCTCCTTTTATTTTTATATATTCTTATATTATCTTATATGTTTTTACTTTTCAAGTTTTTTCACTTAAATTTTTATTTATTTTTTATATCATATTTTATTTGTATAAATTTCAAATTTTAGGAAAATATATAACTATAAAAAAGCGTAATGAAAGGATTGGTATTAATGGAAAAACATATTATAGTAACAGGAACTTCTACAATTTCTTGGAAAGATGCAATCGTTCAAACTATTGCAGAAGCTTCTAAAACAATTGACTATTTAACACAAGTAAAAATTTTAGAGCAAACTGCTAAAATAAACGGGAAAAAAATAACTGAATATTTTGTTACTCTAGACTTATCTTTTACAATTGATAGAGATAGAGATTAATTTTATATCATTTAAGAAAGGAAGTGTAATAATGGATTCAATTCAAACACCTGAGCAATATCGCAATTATGTAGATAAAAAATCTCCAAATTCACCTATATTAAAAAATTGTTTTAATGCTTTTTGGGTAGGTGGACTTATTTGTTCTATTGGTCAAATAATTTTTAACTTTTGTACATTCAAAGGAATGGATGTAACTACTTCAAATACTATTGTATCTATTGTTTTAATAGGTATATCTGCATTTTTAACAGGTTTAAATATATTTAACAAAATAGGAAAATTTGCTGGAGCTGGTTCACTTGTTCCAATCACAGGATTTGCAAACTCTATCGTATCTCCTGCAATTGAATATAAATCTGAAGGATATGTTATGGGAGTCGGCGGAAAAATGTTTACAGTAGCCGGTCCAGTTTTAGTGTTTGGTATTTCAAGCGCTGTCATAATTGGAATAATTGCCACTTTATTTAGTTAGTCACAGTTAGGGACAGTCCCTAATTGGGAAAGGATAATATTTTTATGAAAAAATTAGGTAAACAAACAATTCGTCTTGACAGTCCTGTAACAATTGTTGAAACAGCTTCTATTGTTGGTCCTAAAGAAGCTCAAGGACCAATGGCAGGATATTTTGATCAATGTTTAGACGATGAATTTTGGGGAGAAAAGACTTGGGAGAAAGCAGAGAGTAAAATTATAAAAGAAACAACAAATATGGTAATTTCAAAGTCTGGAATTTCTTCTTCTGATATAGATTTTTGTTTTGCTGGTGACCTACTTAATCAGTGTATATCTTCTGGTTTTGGCTTAAGAGGAATTAATATCCCGTTCTTTGGAATATTTGGTGCTTGTTCTACTTTTGTTGAAGGAATGTGTTTAGGAAGTATTTTAGTTTCTTCAGGTGCTGCTAAAAACGTACTTTGCGCTACTTCTAGTCATTTTTGTAGTGCAGAAAAGCAATTTAGATTTCCGTTAGAGTTAGGTAACCAAAGACCTCCAACAGCTCAATGGACAGTTACTGGCTCTGGTGCAACAATTTTATCTTCTAACGGAAACGGGCCATATATAACTCATATAACACCTGGAAAGATTGTTGATATGGGAATAAAAGATGCTAATAATATGCGGAGCTGCAATGGCACCTGCTGCATTTGACACTTTGATTACTCATTTTGAAGATACTGGACGAAAACCAAGTTACTATGATGCTATAATAACAGGAGATTTAGGGCATATTGGAAAAGATATTTTAGAAGATTTATGCAAAACAAAAGGATATAATATTAATGCAAATTATGATGATTGTGGTGTTTTAATTTTTGATAAATCTAAACAAGATACCCACAGTGGTGGTAGTGGTTGTGCTTGTATTGGAACTGTTTTTTCTGGCTATTTTTTTAAGCAATTAAGAGATAAAAAACTAAACAAAATATTGCTTATAGCAACCGGAGCTTTAATGAATTCTACTTCTTCTCAACAAGGAGAAACTATTCCAGGAATTGCACATGCAATTTCTATTGAAAATACTATTCCAAATAATAACAATTATTAATTATTAGAATCACTAATGAAAGGAGATTTTATGGATTTTATACAAAGTATTGATTTTATGCAATTACTTCGTTGCTTTGTCGTTAGCGGTATCATTTGTATTATTGGTCAAATCCTAATAGATAAAACTAAACTTACTCCTGCAAGAATTTTAGTAGTTTTTGTAACAGTTGGTGCAATTTTAGGAGGACTTGGAATTTATAAATATTTAATTGATTTTGCTGGATGTGGTGCTACAGTTCCACTTACAGGTTTTGGTGCAAACCTTGCTAAAGGTACTTTAGAAGCTGTTAAAGAAAACGGATTACTTGGTGCCTTTATAGGGGGTATAAGAGCATCTGCCGGCGGAATTGCTGCTGCTATTTTCTTCGGATACATTGCTTCTTTAATTGCAAAACCTAAAATGAAAAAGCAATAAATTTTAGGGACGGGATTAAAAATTTAAATAATTTAATTTTTAATCCCGTCCCATTATTTTAAAACATTTTTTTTATTTTATCATATATATCATACCAACTATAAACTCTTGTAATATTCTCTCCTTCTACATCTTTATTGTATAAGCAATTATAACAAAATGTTGGTACTTTGCTTGATATTTCTTTTATATTTTCTGGAGAATCCTCTATCATTAATTCTATATAATTTCCTACTATATATGGCAATTTACTTCCTTCTGTATATATTATTTTATCATATGGAATTTCATTTTCTTCTAGCCATTGGGCTACTATTTCTCCTCTCATTTTTCCTATATATTCTTTTGGAACTCCGTAGTCATTTCTTGCAGTAGTTATATAAATTTCATGACCTTCTTCTTTTAATTTTTTTATTACTTCTGATGCAAAATCTCTTACAGGATACTTTGTAGCATAATATATAATATATTCATTCCAAAACTTTATTCCTTGCTCTTCTGTCCAATTAAAAGTTTTAAATTCATCATATTCTACATTTTTAATATTTAGTGGTAAATTATTTTCCACACAATATTTTGAACCATAATCTGCTAAAAATCTTTCCATATCTGTTAATACACCATCAATATCAATTCCTATTCTCATATTTTTTCTCCTTTTGTTTATTTATTATATATCATATTTATATTATATTTAATTTCTGCTTTAGTCAATAATATACTTAAATAATTTTAAAGGTTATAGTTATATTTTTTATGTAAAGGACAAAAGTGACCCGTCCCCAAATGTCCTTTGAGGCAAAAAAATAAAAAGCAATTTTTAAGAATGCTTTTTACTTTTTATATTACTTCTTATTTACTTGCTTTTTTTACTATTTCAGTAAATGCTTTTGGATCGTTAACTGCTAATTCTGCAAGCATTTTTCTGTTTACAACTATGTTATTCTTTTTCATTCCAGCTATTAATTTGCTGTAAGTTGTTCCATTCATTCTTGCTGCTGCATTAACTCTTGCTATCCATAATTTTCTGAAGTTAGATTTTTTATCTTTTCTTCCTACATATGCATACATTCCTGATTTCATAACAGCTTGTTTAGCCATTCTAAATCTATAATGTTTTGCTCCATAATAACCTTTTGCTCTTTTTAATATTTTTTTATGTTTTTTGCGAGTAATAACTGCTGTTTTAACTCTTGCCATTTTCTTTCACCTTCCTCTTTTTATTTGACAAAGAACACTCCTTGCCTCTTTATCATTCTTAACTAATTACCATATGGTAACATTTTCTTAATTCCTGCTTCACATGTTTTATCTGCATAAGCATCTTGTATTTTTCCTCTTGATTTTGCTCTTGAAGTTTTATTTGCTAAAAGATGTCTTCTATTTGATTTTGTTCTTTTAACTTTTCCTGTTGCTGTATAAGAATATCTTTTCTTTGCAGCTTTATTTGTTTTTAACTTTGGCATAATATTTTCCTCCTCTTTTTTTGTTTTATATAATTAATTATTTATATTAAATTAGCTCTATTTATTTTTCCACTTTTTTAGCTAATATAATAAACATGTTTTTACCTTCTAAAATAGGTCTCTTTTCTGGAGTAGCTACATCTGATAATTCTTCAATAAATTTATTTAAAGCTGTTTCTCCTTGTTTTACATAGTTTAATTCTCTTCCACGGAATCTAACTGTAATTTTTACTTTGTTCCCATCTTCAATAAATTTTCTTGCATTTTTACATTTAAATCCAAAATCATGATCCTCTATATTAGGGGTAATTCTTATTTCTTTTAATTCAAATGTTTTTTGTTTTTTCTTTGCTTCTTTCTCACGTTTTGATTGTTCAAATTTGTACTTTCCGTAATTCATTAACTTACATACTGGAATTTCTGCATTTGGAGCAACTAAAACTAAATCTAATTTTTTATCATAAGCCATATCTAAAGCTTCATTAATAGAAACTGGACCAATTTTGTTTCCTTCCGCATCAATTATTTGAACTTCCCTAGCTCTTATTTGTTCATTAATTGGTAAATCTTGTTTGATATAAAACACCTCCAAAATTTTAATAAAAAAAGATTGACATTAAAGTCAATCCACTCACACATAAATATACTACTAGTTATTCACTAGAAACAAATATTTAATAACCTTTTTCCACAAAGTTAAGGTGAGAAGTGGATAACTTCTTCTTTTTTCAACATAACTATAATATACTATTTTTTTCAAAATGTCAATAGTTAAATTATTTTTTTATTTTTCTTGACTTTTTTCAATATTTGTATTAGAATAATATAGCATATTGTGAAATGTTACTTATTTAGCAACTGAACTTCTCCCCGGTAGTTCAATACTAAAAAGTTTCATATAAATATAATATTATATAATGAATGGAGGGTATTTATTACCATGAATAATACAACACATAGCGTTAAAAAAAGTGAAATTGAAAGAAAATGGTATGTTTTAGATGCTGCTAACAAACCTTTAGGTAGAGTTGCAACTGAAGCTGCTAAATTATTAAGAGGAAAACATAAACCAACTTACACACCACATATGGATGTTGGTGATCATGTTATTATCATCAATTGTAAAGATGCTGTTTTAACAGGAAAAAAATTAGACCAAAAAGTTTACAGACATCATTCTGGATACATTGGTGGAATGAAAGAAACATCTGCAAGAGTTATGATGGAAAACAAACCAGAACAAGCAATGTTTATTGCTGTTAAAGGTATGCTTCCACACAATAGTTTAGGAAGACAAATGGTTAAAAAATTAAGAGTATATGCTGGTAGCGAACATGAAAACATCGCTCAAAAACCAGAAGTTTGGGAGGTAAAATAATATGGCTAAAGCAAAATCAGTTAAAACTGCTTTTTATGGTACAGGTAGAAGAAAAAAATCTATCGCTAGAGTAAGATTAGTAGAAGGTACTGGAGTTATTACAGTAAACGGAAAAAGCATTGATGAATATTTTGGAACAGAAGTTTTAAAAACAATAGTAAGACAACCATTAACTGCAACAAACACAACAGCAAAATATGATGTTATTGCTAAAGTTGTAGGTGGAGGATTTACAGGTCAAGCTGGAGCTATCCGTCACGGTATAGCAAGAGCATTAAACGAAGCAAATAGTGAATTTAGACCAACTTTAAAATCAAACGGATACTTAACAAGAGATCCACGTATGAAAGAAAGAAAAAAATACGGTCTTAAAAAAGCTAGAAAAGCTCCACAATTTTCAAAAAGATAATATGCTTTTTATACAAAAGTTATCAAACCTCAGAAGTTTCAACACTTCCGAGGTTTTTTATTTCTGTTCGCTAATTTTATTATCAATCACCTAAAAGTATTGAAATATAAGCATTTTTATTTTATTACCTGTTCGCCTTTTAAATTCGTAATATACAAGTAATATGCTAGTAATATACAAATTTATTCTCTAATTTTCTATAATTACTGATATAACTATAACACACAAAAAGCTAATTATGCTCCAATATTATTCTTTGCATAATTAGCTTTTTACTTCGTAATATAATTTCTTTCAAACTATAGAATTTTAATTTAACTTTTAATGTTTATATGCACTGTAATTCCAATCATACCCTATTACATATAATAAAGATGGACATTTTTTTGATTGAACCAATAGCATTCTACATTTTTGTTTATTAAATCTAAATATTATAATTTTACTATCATTTGTTAGATTTAGTTCCTTTTTTATTCTTTCATCTATTGCTACATTTAATTCATATAATGGTAACATTTCATATCCCACTGACTTTGGTTTATTTTGAAAGTCTACCAATTTTACATTTGATAATTCCTTAAATTTTTCATATAATTCATATATAATATCATTACATTTTTCTTTAGTCTTTTTAGTTATTTTTTCTATCGTATATTCTTTTGAATTAACAGAATACTTAAATGAAAGAATAATATTTTCATCATGTCTACACTCTAGCATTATATGTTGCTATAATTCTCCTTAAAGTAAGTTTGTATTACCTTTTTATCTATAACTTGATTTCTAGCTGTTTCTTTCCATGGTGTTTCTTGGTGTGTCATATCTCTTAATTTCCATGCTGTATATTGTCCAAACCTATTATAAACTTTTTTGAGTAATACTTTAGTTTCTTCATCTATCTTATCTTCATAATCTTCATCATATTGTATTCCGTTTGCTCCAAATATTCTAAATTTATCATATATTTTTCTGATTACTGGTCCATGTTCCCATGCTAAAAAATCTTCTTTTATTAAGCTCTCATTATTTTTGGCTAAATAGCATCCTTGTGCATAATATAATAACTTTTGCAATTTTAAGTTTGTTATAAATTCAGAATCCTCAAAATTCATTTGTTTTCTATTTTCATTTAAAAACCAATTTGCAATGTCTATTGCATTATATTTTCCTTTGTTGAACATAGAAGCACCTCCTTTTCTAAGATTTATAACATATTGTTGTTTTTTCAATAATAATATATTATATAATAAATTTAGTATTTATTTTTATATATTATAGAACTTTTGTTTGCTTTTGTCAATAGTTTTTTATTTATTTATATATTTTTTATAATATGACTGTTTCCTGTTACATTATATCATAATACTTTATAAAATCAATAATTCTGAATTATTTTTTTATATACTTTAAATTCTTTTAAGCTTTAATTACAGCTAGAATGTAATAACCTTATAATATACAAAAATGTCATTTTTTATTGATATTTAAGCAATTGTAATTTAGTAAAAGATAAAAATATCAAAACTCGGAAATAAAATTTCCGAGTTTTTTGTTGTGAAATATTTCATTACTTTATAATTTTAACGGAAGCCTCCTCCGGCCACCTCCTCCACCGAAGGAGCCACCTCCTCCGCCACCAGAAGAGAGTCCTCCACCTCCTGATGAGTAGTTTCTTGCTGCACTTTCTGCTGACCTTGCTGCAGATATACCTTTATTACTACAATAATTAATCCACATAACATCACTATATGACATATAATGAGTTTGTTCAATTACTTCTGGATATAAATCTTCAAATTCTTTTGTAACCTCTTTAGCTATACCTAACAATTGAGCATATATTAAATAATCTTCTAAAAGTACAACTTCTATAGCTAATTTTTCCTGTATCATTGTATACTCTAGTAAAAAATTTTTTAAATTCTTTATATTTTCAGCCTGCATAGTTAATTCTTCAGCTGGCTCTAATTTTGTTTTAAATGTTTTTTTAGTTTCTGTTATCATTCCTTCTTTTTTTAATATTTCTTCTTGTTCATTTATTACTTTATCAAACCATTTTAATATCTTTGAATAATTATCCTTGCACCATTTTTTCAATTCATTTTTTTCTAATACTCCATCTTTACTAGCAATATATATCATTTTATATAAGTTTCTTTCTAATGAATTTTGTATTTCACTTTCTACAATATTCAATTTTATTGCAAACTCTTCTTTAGTTCCAAGCAAAGTATTTTTTTCTATTTTTTTAATTTCAACTTTTTCTTCTTTTATCCATTTTAATATTAAAGCTCCTAATAAATCTGTTTTATTTTTTATTATTCCATATGTATATCCTATATAATACGCTCTAAAAATATTACCATTTAATGGAATTTCTCTATAATACCCTTTCTTTTTTGATAGTTTCTTTTTAAATTGTCCTTTTTTTACTTCCATTGAACTTCCTACCACTATAATCAATACAATCATTGGAAGAAATTCTTTTATTATATTTAATATATTTACTATCATCTTTCCTATAGAAGTTTTTTTAGTTTTGGTATTTTCTTTATATTTAGTAGTCCCTTCTTCAGCCATAGTATAATAGTGATTAAAATTATAATTAATTTTATTTGAACAGTTAAATGTTCCTTCTGGAAATTTTGCAAGTATAGTCATATATTCACTTGTACTTAACCTTCCATTAGATTCCATATGTATTGCTCCATCGCTTACATAACAAAGTCCTCCGTAATTTCCATATCCCCATACATCTATATTGTTTGGTATAGCTTTATCCGTATATATTTTTATTTTAGCTTTTCCTATTGAATTAGAAAATTCATATGGTATTAATGTCCAATAAATCATTTGTGAATCTTGTAATTCTGAAACAAAGTTTGATATTGTATATTTTGCAGTATATACATGTGTTCCATAAGTACTTATTCCCCAACATAATTCCACTCCATTTGATATTTTATTTATTCCACATTTATAAGCTTTGCTTGATAAATTACCTGATGTACTCCAACTATCTAATGTTGAATATTTTGTATTTCCCTCTGAAACTGTTAAATTACTTATTTTAGATTTACCTAAATTATAATATGGATGATAAACTTCAGTTCCTTTATTTGTTTTACATTTCCAAGTTTCAGTAACAGTAGCATCTCCATTTTGATTTACATATATATCCATATCTATTTGACTTATAGTATTTGCATGTACAACATTGGTTATTCCTAATCCCACTAATATTACTACTAGCATTATAAAAATTTTTAAATATTTATTTTTCATTTTTTACCCCTTTTATTTTTTTTTAAATTTTATTATATATTTTATTAAAATACAATAAAATAAAAAAACTTTTCTTATTAAGTTTTTTACTTAACAAGAAAAGTACTCTATTTTATTGTTTCTAACAAATTATTTGTTGTAACTCCATCAAAATTATAATAAGTATTTGGTGTTGTTCCTACTATTACTGCTTCTGCTAGCAAAACTTGATTAGATATTTTTTCTTCAACTGTATTAAATGGAGTTAATATAATAACATTACAATCTACTTGCAAATACATCTTGTGTATAGTTTGATTAATTCCTGCTGATGAGAATTCTGACCTTAAATCTGTATCTAAATTTCCTATTGTGGACATTTTAACTTTTATATATGGACCTTTTCCTGAAAGTAATCTACTTCCTGTGAAACTTCCCAGCCTAACAGAAAACTGACTATTATCTGTCTTATTAAACTCTTCTTGTATTTTAATTGCTACATCTGAAATTATTTCATTAATAGGAATAACATTAGCTTTAATCATAGTTATATTTCCATTAGAATCTTTAGACACTGTGCATAAATCTTCATATTTATATCTACTCATAACAATAGTTGCTTGTTCATTAGATATCTTTGTTGCAATACTTTTAGCTATATTAACACATTGTTTAGTAATTATAGGAGATACTGATTTTATTATTATATTAGCTGTTAATATTGAAATACCAACAATTACAATTACTTTAGAAAATTTAATCATTTTTTTAGATTTTTTTATATCTTTTGTAAAGAACTTTGGTAATTTAATACGTTTTCTCGAATATATTTTATCCATATTTATTCAAATTATTGTTTCATACTGTAGCACATTGCAATTGGTATAAATAATTGCTGGCCTACATTTATTTTATTTTCATCTTCTATTCCATTTATTGTTACAATATTTTCAACTGTACTTCTAAATTTCTTTGCAATATTCCAAAGTGTATCACCTGGTTTTACAAAATAAATAATTAAACTATATCTTTCACATTCTCTATTTTCATCTATGTTTATTTCTTGTATTACATTAATTGTTTGTGTATTAGATAGACTAATATTAAATTCCAAATCTAATTTTATGTCCATATTTGAATCTGACATTACTGTAAAATCTTGCAAAGCAACTTCTATACTAGTTTCTACAGTTGATTTAGCGTTAACCTCCAAAGAGTCTACATTAAATGTAAAAGGAACTACTACTTTTTTTGTTTCAACTCTGCTTTCAAAACTATATAAAAAGCTTAATTCTACTTCTCCTTCATACATTATTTTATTTGTTAATATTTTTTGATTTATTATTGTAGGATTTACTTCTACATCATAAATTTTATTATTGCCTATTTCAGATATCACTTGTTTTTCTCTTATAGAACAAACATCTTTTATCATTGTCTTTTGCTCTACCGTTTTTAATTGTTTTTGTTTGTAAATCAAATCTATAGTAGGACTATATAAATCTTCTATAATATTTAATTCTTTTTTATTATAAGTATTACATGTAATTTCCAATTCTATTTCTACATATATTGAGTGTTCCTCAATATTATTAGGTTTTATTAACATATTTTTTATTTCAAATTTTACATTACACATACTTTCATCTGTAACATCTGGCATATCTATAAATCCCATAATAGGTATTAAATTTGAAGTTGTACAAATTCTGTTGTCTTCTGTTCTATACATTATTTTAACTGATGCATCTGCCTTTACCAAAACTTTGTTATAACTTATTTTTGTTTCTTTATTTATTATTCTTACATCTACTTTCATAATTTCTTCTAAGTTATCAATATTATCTATAACTAATGTATCTTTCGCATATACTTTTGTCATTCCAGTTCCTAACAATGTGTTTAAACTTAATGTTTTATCTAGAACTTGAACATCTTTTACATCCTCTATCTCTTTTACAAACTCTACATTTTCATTTGAAAATACTCTTAAATCTACATCCATTATTGCTTTAATATTTACTTTTCTTCCATTTAATACTCTACATTCTATTGATTTTAATGATATTTTATTTTCTAAGATCATTCCTGTTTTTGCTCCATCAAAATCAATAGTTTTTGAAAATTCCAAAGTTGTGTTTAAACTTCTTAAGCTAGATTCTTCATCATCTGCAAGATACATTATATATACATTAATACATCCTTCAAGTTTTATTTTCCCATCCATTATCTCCTTTTTATAAATACACACTGTTCCATTGGTACGAATCGTATTTAATATATCTGGTTTTATATCCGGAACTACAAAATCTTCTTCTACCATGGCTGTATCTGTTTTTTGTCCTATCATTTGGTTAATGCATAATGTTTCTTTACTTGTTGCTACTGACATAACAATATACCTCCTTCATTTTTTGTTATTTAATGTATATTGCTTGGGCACAAAAAAAATTCCTAAATAATTAGGAATTTTCAATTTTATTTTCAATTTTACTTTTGTTTTTTATATACTTAAGCTTTTACATCAATTGCAGGTGGTATTAATGGTGAATAATTTTCCCCATCAAATACATCTACTTCTACAGTTCTTGTCAAAACGTCTGTGTAGCTATAAGTAACATTTCTTTCGTTTTCTTCGTATTTAACAACAAAGATATTTGGATAAGCTTTTTCTATAGTTGCTTCCTTCTCAAATGATTTGCTTCTTCCTAAAGATCCTTTGACAATTATCTTTTGTCCTACCATATCTCCGATATCTGCCTTTAAATTTACGATATCACTTTTACAAATCATATTTATCACCCATTTCTTTAAGATGAGCTTATTGTATCATGTAGAAGGCAAAATGTCAAAATAGAAAAGTTTATGTCGCTTTGTGTTTCTTGCCTATATCAACGCTTTTAGCTTTATATTACATTTGTATTACAATATCGTTACTTTAATATTACATTACATATATTATCTTCTTTCCCATAGTTCCTATTCCACTTACACCTTCTTCTCCATCTCTCAATTCATCCTTTATATCGTTTATTGTTAAATACTTTGTGGACTCTGTAGTAGCAATTCTTTCTGCTACTATTAAAGGGTCAATAAAATCAATCATTATTCTTCCGTGGTGAAGATGCAAAATTTGCACCTGCTGCCATTATTGCCTCATAATAACTTTGACATGCCCCTGCAAAAATTGCTAACTCCTTTTTGTTCCACTTTCTAGCTTCACTTACAGTGTTTATAAAATGTCTAGAATTTCTATAGTTATAAATATCATTAAATCCTGTTCCTTTTTTTATCATTCCATCATGTCCTGTTATAATTAATATATCTGGATTATATCTTTCTAGTAATTGTCTTACTACTTGAGCTTGTTTATTTTCTGGAATATTTTTTACTATTGCATTTAGCCCTAAACTTTTATAATACTTTATTGACTTTTCTGTATATTTTCTATCCCCATCCAAGTGCAATATTTTACCTGTTTCTATACTTCTTGTACTTCTTTTTCCTTCACTAAATTTAAACATCTTTTTTATATTGCAAACACAACTTTTAGAGTTTTTTAAACATTTATTTACTCTATTTGAAATTTTATCTTCCATTTTTTTTATTCTTGCTTCTACTATTCTTTTGTCCATTATTTCTAAGTCTTCTGGCGAACTGTCTGCTTCTATTCTTTCTGTTATTCCTTTTAATATTATAATTTCATTATTATTACTTGTTTTTATTATATTAGATATTTCAAATGCTACATCCTTGCCATACGAAATTCTGCCTACTATATCACCTTTTTTCAATTTATTCACTTTTTTCACCTCGTATATTTCTTCAATATATAATATGTCGAATTTTGTAAAAAAGTGATAGAAAACTATTAGGGACGGGTCAATTTAGTTTAGTCTATCTTCTTACTAAACTAAATTGACCCGTCCCTAATAGTTTTCTAAAATTTACCCCACTTTATTTTCTTTCATATGACTATATTTTAGTTTTGTAGCCATTCCTCCTCTTATGTGCCTTTCTGCTTTATTTTCATCTAATATTAGTCTAACCTCTGCAGCTAACGCAGGATTTATCTTAACTATTCTCTCACTTAAGTCTTTGTGTACTGTAGACTTACTTACTCCAAATTTTTTGGCAGCACCCCTTACTGTATCTTTTGAATCTATAATATAATGTGCTAATTCCATAGCACGCTCTTCAATTGAGTAACCCTTCATAAAGAAAACCTCCATATTGAATACTTTTGTTTAAGTGTATTCATATAGAGGTTGTATTATAACTTATTTTTATATTAGTATATTTTCAAATAACAAAATCTACCTATCTCTTCTCTCCATTTTAGTCAGTTTGTATATTACATACCTTCAATAAAAAATCAAATTTTATTTTAATTTATATCTTTATAACTATTATACTTTTTGAAAATAGCTATTGAGATTATAGTTACTACTATAAAGCTTATTATAATTACTGAACTAACTCCTGTTTGTGGTAATTCGCCAGTTGCAGTTGTAGTATCTTTTTGTGTTTTGTTTATTGTAGTTTCTGTTATATCCGAATTTTTATCATCTTGTTTTTCTTCACTATTAGTTTTATCATTTATATCTTTTTGAGTTAAGTATACATATTTTATATTATATTTAATTGCATAGTTTGCAGCCATCGAATCTTTATAGCAATATATAGTTAAGTCCTCATTATGATTTTTAAATATTGAATCAGAATTACTTATATTATAAAAACCCATTTCTTGTACATTATCTAAAATTGTAATTTTATTCAATTTAGTACAATTTTCGAATGCACTATATCCAATCTCTGTTACTGAATTTGGTATTGTTATCTCTGTTATTCCTTTTGCTGATTTAAAAGCTTCATCTCCCAATGTAACTACTGTCTTTCCATCTAAAATTGATGGAATTTTAACATTTCCTGTTAAATCTGCTGAATTTGTACATTTTAAATTTTCTATTTGGTTTGAACTATTTAATTCATATTCCCAATTTGCTGTTATTCCATTTATAGTAGATGTTGCAGTATAAGTTTCCTTTGCAAATACCATTCCACATAGTCCCACTAATAATAAAATCATAATTAAAATACTAAAAATTTTCTTTGACATCTGTATCTCTCCCTATTTTTATCATTTTTTTCACTACATTTATTATAATTTATTGAAATTAAAACAAAATTTTTATTTTTGCCTACAGATATTTTTCACTAACCACTAATTGCTTAATACTGTAAAAATTTTGATAAGAACTTGAATTTTTATAATCAAATATTACTAAAATAAGATCTATTCTTACATATAACATAATATTCCAGGGTAAATCTGCTTATACCGAACGTAAAAAAACTTACAATCAAAAATTTATTGCAGTTAATAAAAATAAATAAAACATACTATTGAAGAAAAATTTAGATAAATGGAAAAAAATAAAAAAATTACAACACGGATAATTTACTGAAAAAGAAGTTTATTCATAGATTATAAAAAACAAATAAAAAAAGTTCAAGTAACTAAATAACTTACTTGAACTTTTTCCCTCAATTACATAGACATTATTGCAGACATTACTGAATATATCACAGCAAAATAAATTGCTATAAATGCTATAAAAGCAACTACATAAATTACTGCTGCTACAGTACTTGTTCCACCTTTTTCTCTTACAGTAGATATTAATTGTTCTTCTGACATATCCCCTGATGACATTATTTTATTTACTTTTCTTCTAACATCCCATAAATATAATTTATTAGCAGTAAATAAATATATAAAAAACATTATGTAAGATGCCTGCTTAAAGTTAATAGCCGATGCAATTACTCCTACAATATATGTAACAACTAAAAATGCAAATCCTAATAAATATGATTTTCTGAAAAAGAACCAAACTGGGCCTATAGCTTGTCCTAATATCGCTGCTAACCAATTAATTTTTCCTTCCATAAATTTATCAGCATCTTTACCTATATATTCTGATACTAATCTATCTTCCATTTATTTTACCTCCCCTTATTATTATCTTTTTTATTATAATTTTTTTCCAGAGCCTCCGCTCCTACCACCAAAACTTGATGGACTAGATGAAATTGCACTTGATATTTATGAATATGTTGAATTCATAAATATATTACCTTATTTTTATAAAGTACATTCATATATTTATATTATTCGTTTTATTTTTAGAAACTTCTTGAGCTTCCGCCTCCTCCTGACGAACCTCTTCCTCCTAAAGAGCCATCTCTTCCAGAAGTTCTTTTTGAAGGTCTTCTGCTAGAAGATCCATTTTTATCAGAAAATATATACATTCCAAATGCAAACCATATTAAATTAAAGCCTTCCATAAACACTATTAATAAAAGTCTTCCTACCATCTCTGATTCAATATTTGAAACCGTAACTTCTTTAAAAAGATTCATATATACTATAAACAAAACAACAAAATATATAACAGAATCTATCTTTAAAAAATTCTTTTTTATAATTTTTCTTTTTCCTAGAAATCCTAATATTACTCCTACAAAGACTGAAATAAAGGGTGTTATAAACGCAATTGTAAATGGATCACTACCAGTTTCTTGTGTATTTTCTGTTACAACAGCTTTTTGTGCTCCAACTTCTACATTATATTCACCTGCAACAATCTCTAAAAAAGCACTAAAACCATTTTTTATTCCTTCATTCCATCTATTTTGCTTCAAATAAGGTATTATGTATTCATCTTGTATTCTTCCAGTTTTTGCATCTGGTAAAATTCCTTCTAATCCATATCCAACTTCAACTCTAAATTGTCTTTCTTCTAATGCTAACAATAATAAAATTCCATTGTTTTTTGTTTTATCTCCTATTCCAAAATTTCTAAATAATTCAGTAGCATAATCTTCTAAAGAATTGTTTTCTAAACTTGGAATAGTAACTACAACTATTTGAGCTCCTGTTTGACTACATAAACTTTTATTTGCATTTATAATATAATTTTTTGTTTCCCTATCAAGTAATCCTGCATAATCATTAACATAGAAATCTTCAGTAGGATTTACTACAGCCAACGAACTTATAGTAAATGTATTTAATATTATAAAAAGTATTATTAATATTTTTATAATATCATTCTTTTTATTCAAAGCTAACATTAGGCACCTCCGCACTTGATTCATCCGCTTTAAAATATTCAACTTGGTTAAATCCAAATATACTTACTAATAAATTATTTGGGAATTTTTTTATAGTAGTATTAAATACTTTGGCTACATTATTATAATCCCTTCTTGCTACTGCAATACGATTTTCTGTTCCTGCTAATTCATCAGATAATTGTATAAAATTTTGAGATGCTTTTAAATCTGGATAATTTTCTGCTACAACCATTAATGAGTTTAATGAATTTGTTAATTCATCATTAGCATTTGATTTTTCTTCTATACTACTAGCATTTACTAACTTCGTTCTAGCTTCTATTACTTTATTAACAATTTCGTTTTCATGACTTGTATAACCTTTTACTGTATTTACTAAATTTGGTATTAAATCAGCTCTTCTTTGTAACATTACATCTAAATCTGATAAAGCACTTTCTACATTTTCTTTTTTTGATACCATTCCGTTATATCCACTAATCATCATAATTGCAATTATAACAATTACTGCAATTACACAAATTAAACCTATATTTGATTTTTTCATAATATTTTTTCTCCTTTTTTATCATTCTAGTATTAAATAACATTTTTCATAATTAATTATAAAAATATTCACTAGAGATTTTATTTTTTATATGCTTTTCTAGCTTATTAAAAAGCTTTTTATTAATAACACTGTCATTTCAAATACATTAATGCTACTTTCATTTATCACCACCTTACTTATCTTATGTATGATTATTATATTTTCAATATTTATTATATAGTTTGCAAAATTTCCTGTCAATACTATTAATGTTTTATCTACTTTTATCCTAACTTCATTTAATTTTCATTTTCGTATATATTCTCTAATATTGGAAATAATTTATTTAGGTGGTGATAATATGACAAGTAAAGAACTTTTATATGTAGAAGATGCTTTAGGACATGAATGTTTTATGAAATCTTGTGCTACAAAAACTTCTTCTAAATTAACAGATCCTACTCTTTCTACTTATGTAGCAGAATTAGAACAAAAGCATACTGATTTATTCAACAAATTTTTAAATCTATTATAGGAGGGATAATTATGGAAGATAAAGATCTAATGGAACAAGAATTATTAATTATTAAAGGTGTTTGTGATTTATATTTACATGGAACTATTGAATCTACTACTGCAGAAGTGCATATGGCATTCAAAGATGCTCTAAATGAATCTTTAAACATTCAAAATAAAATTTATAATTTAATGAAAGAAAGAAATTGGTATCAAACAGATACTGCTGAACAAACAAAAATTGATACAGTTAAACAAAAATTTTCAAATCAAAACTAACTTTTTTATGTATTATTTAGATACTAAAAAGCCTAAGATTTTTTTAATCTTAGGCTTTTTTATCTTCTACACAAATTATTCTATACTATTTTAATTTTCCTTATTTTCTTCTATTTTGTTTTCTTCACTTGGTAAAATAGCTTCTTGCTTATCTTGATTTTTTTCTACACTATCTATCATCATAATAAATTTAACTTTACCTTTTGTATTTTCATCTAACATTGTAAAATTATTATATTCATCTGATAGTTCCTGCAATTTTTCTAATCTTACTTGTAAATCTTTTACTTCACCATTTATTGTATTATAAAGAACACTAATTCCTTCTTTATTTAATTTGCTAACTCCGTCAGATAATGTTAATGTTCCTTCATTTATTGTTTTTGCTCCTTCTACTAAGCTATCATTTGCATCTTGTAATTTTGAGCTTCCTTCTGAAATAGTAGATAGTCCTTCCTTCATTTGATTAGAACCTTGTGCTAAAGTTTTTGTTCCTACCTCTATTTGTTTTGTTCCTTTATATAGAGTTTCACTTCCTTGTGCTAATTCTTTTGTTTTTTCTTCTAATAGTTGAGTTCCATCTGCTAATGCATTTAACCCATTATTTAAAGAATTTGTTCCATCTTGTAAGCTTTCTACACCTTTTTGTACTTTTTTCAATCCAGCTACTAATTCTTGCATACTACTTAAATCTGTAGCTTTTAATGTTTCTATTGTTTGATTTGTTGCACTATTATTTGTTTCTAATAAAGTTACTAAACCTTCATTAGAAGTAATTTGTGTATTTATTGTTTGAAGATTTGTATCTATTGTATCTATTTGTGCTTTTATTTCTTGTTTTCTTGTGCTATCAGTTTCTGCATTGTATGCTGCATTTAAGCTAGCTTTTTTATTGGTTAATTGTGTTTTTGTAGTAGTTAAACTTGTATTTACATTTTTTAATTTGTTTATAGTTTGAGTATTTTTTTGTACTAGAGCTTCTAAGTTTGCTATTTTTGCAGTATTATCTGTAGATGTTACACTTCCTACTTTAGTAAGTATTTCATCTACTCCAGCACTTAATTGTGTTTCTCCTGCTTCTAATTTTTTACCACCTTGTTTTAATAAACCTACATTTGAATTTAATACCTCTGCCTTTTTGCTTAATGTAGTTGTTCCATCACTTATTTTTTCTGCTCCGCTTGCTAATGTTCCACCATTTTTATTTAAAGTGTTTATTCCTTCATTTATTTTTGTATAGTTTTCATTTGCACTACTAATTCCATTTGTTACTTTACTCATTGCATTGTTAAATTCTTGTGATTTTTCATAATAAGTATTTGTTCCTTCTTGTAATGTTTTAGCACCTTCTTCTAATTGATTTGTAGCTGTTTGTAGTGTGCTTAATTTTGCATACATACTATCTAATTCATCAAATACATCTAAATCATCTTCTTCAATTAATTTAGGTGTTACATATGCATATATTTCTTTTATTTCAAAGTTTTGTGCTTTCATTTTTATACTTACTGATGTTGGTACTTCTACTTTATTTTTTGAAATTCCTAAACTTTCTTGCATTCCTGGCATTGCTATTCCAAATACCATTGTTTTTGTTCCATCATCTATCATTTTTCCGTTTGTAACTTCTATATCTTTATTGTTTTCATTATCAATAATTGTTCCACAAGCTACTACAAATGGTACATACATTGTTTCTTGCTTTCCATTAATTGTTACAGTTCTCTTTTCTTTATTTGTAAAGTTTAATGTAATTTTTACTTCTCCACTTTTTCCTATAATATCTTCTTTACTTAGTTCTTTTCCATCTAATTCATAAACAACTTTACATTCTATTGGTAATTCTTTTGATGTTTTTCCTTGATAGTAAATATCTTCTCCTTCTGCTTTCCATGTTAAAGTATTTCCATCTTTTTGTACTTCTTGATCTCCACTTACATTTTCTATATCACTTAAATCTGATAAATCTTTTAATATTTGTTCTTTCTCTGTATTTTTTAAATGATTACTTACAGTTGTTTGATAAACTGTTCCTTCACTATTTAATTTTGAATAAACTGTTTCTTCTTTTGTATAAGCTAAAACTGGCATTGTATAAGCAAACATACTACAAAGCAAAATACCTGATGTTATTTTCTTTCCTAAATTTTTACTCATTTTTTATTTCCTCCTCTTAGTTTTTTATACTTCTCATTCCCTTTGTTGTTTTACATACTAATTTATCAAAAATCATTAAGAATGCTGGTAATACACAAATTACTGTAATCATACTTATTATTGCTCCTCTTGCCATTAAATTACATAGTGAACCAATCATTTCAATTTTTGAATACACTCCAACTCCAAATGTAGCTCCAAAGAAACATAAACCACTTACTACTATAGAACTAATAGATGTTCCAAGAGCTTCTGTAATAGCTTCTTTCTTTTGTTTTTGCTCTTTTCTTGCTACTATATATTTATTTGTAATTAATATTGCATAATCTATTGTTGCACCTAATTGAATTGTACCTATTACTATTGAAGCCACAAAAGGTAAAACAGTTCCTGTATAATATGGAATTCCCATATTTATAAATATAGCAAATTCAATTACGCAAATTAATATAATAGGTAAACTTGCTGATTTTAATACAAATATCATAATTATAAATATAACTGCTATTGAAACAGTATTAACACTATTAAAGTCATGATCACTTATTTCTACTAAGTCTTTCATTAAAGGTCCTTCACCTGATAAAATAGCATTTTCATCATACTTCTTTATAATATCATTTACTTTAGTTACTTGATCATTTAACTCATCTGTTGCCATTTCATATTTTGAATTTATTAGAATCATTTGGTATTTATCGTTTTGGAATATTTTTTCTACATCTTCTGGTATAGCATCCTTTGGTATTCCTACTTCACCCAATTTTGAATAGCTAATAACCCACTCGATTCCATCTAATTTTTCTATTTCTTCTACCATTTGACTAACTTTATATTCTGGCATATCTTTGTCTACTAATAGCATTTCCATTGATACCATATCAAATTTATCTTTTAATTCATTATTTGCACTAACGCTATCTAAATAAGTAGGTAAAGATTTATCTAAGTTATAATATACTTTAGTATTGCTATATCCATAAAAAGCTATTGGTAATACTATAACAAATATAATTGCTATTGCTTTATATTGTTTTATAATAAAATCTCTTACTTTTGTAAATTTAGGTAATATTTCTTTATGTTTTGTTTTTTCAATTGCTTTATCAAAACATAAAATCATTGCAGGTAATATAGTTACAACACTTATTACTCCTAATAAAACGCCTTTTGCCATAACTATACCTATATCTTTTCCTAATGTTAAATTCATACTACAAAGTGCTAAGAAACCTGCTATTGTTGTTAAAGAACTTCCTAATACAGATACAAATGTTTTTGAAATTGCATTTGCCATTGCTTCTTCTTTATTTTCTGCACTTTCTTGTTCTGATTTATAACTATGATATAAGAATATTGCAAAATCCATAGTTACTCCTAATTGTAAAACTGCACTTATTGCTTTTGTAATATAAGAAATTTCTCCCAAAAATATATTACTTCCCATATTATACAAAATTGCAAATCCTATATTTAATAATAGTAAAAATGGTGCAAAGTAAGAATCTAACGCTACTTGTAATATAATTAAGCATAAAACAACAGCTATAATTACATATATTGTTATTTCAGAATTAGATAAGTTTCTTGTATCTAGCACTGTAGCTGTCATACCACTAATTTTACAACGTTCATCAGTTACTTTTCTTAATTCTTCAACAGATTTCATTGTCGCATCTGATGAAATTTGTTCTTTAAATGTAACTAACATTACTGTTTTTCCATCTTTATATACAGCATCTTGTACTTCTTGTGGCAACATTTCTTTTGGCATACTTGTTCCTATAACATCCGCTATACTTACTACTTTTTCTACATTATCAATGTTTTTTATTTTTTCTTCTAGTTTTAATATATCTTTTGTTTTCATGTTGTCTAGTATAACTACCGAAAATCCTCCCATGTCAAAATCTTCTGATAGAATTTTCTCTCCTTGTATAGTTTCAACATCATCTGGTAGATATACTAAAATGTCATAGTTAATTCTTGTCGCTTTCATTCCTATTATAGATGGAATTACTAACAATAAACTAATAATTAAAATCAATTTTCTGTGTTTACAGATTGCTTTTGCAAGTTTATGCATATTACATACTCCTTTCTTATGACCAACGGTCATTTAATATTATATTTCAAAACTGACTATTAGTCAATACATATATTAATATTTTTTAAATTTATTTATTTTATGCTATATATATCCTTAATTTTTTTATAAATTTCATTTATATTCTATTGACCAGTCGTACAAAATATGACATAATAATATTATTAACGAAGGGAGATTTTTCTTATGAAAGAAGAAGTTGAAAATGATAAAAAACAAAGATTATTAAATACAGCCTTTACCCTTTTTACACAAAAGGGTATTAAAGACACATCTATTCAGGAAATTGTTGATAATGCAAATGTTGCAAAAGGTACTTTCTACTTGTATTTCAAGGATAAGTATGAAATTCAAAACATTCTTATTGCAAAAAAATCTGAAAAACTATTTAACGATGCTCTAGAAAAACTACACAAAAATTATATTGAAAGTTTTCCAGATCAAATTATATTTATAATTAATAACATTATAGACGAATTACAAAAACAACCTACTTTATTAAAGTTTATTTCTAAAAATTTATCTTGGGGTGTTTATAATAAATCTATTTTAAAAATATATGAAAACAGTGAAAAGAAAGAAGATAGTCTTTTTAATCTTTTCTTAAAAGGTGTTGAAGAAAATAATATAAATTTAAAAAATCCAGAAGTTACTTTATTTATGATTATTGAGCTTGTAAGTTCTACATGTTTTACTTCTATTTTAGAGAAAGAACCTCTTCCTATAGAAGAATATAAACCTTTTCTATATGATGCTATAAGACAATTTTTAAAGGCCTAAATATACATTTAGACCTTTATTTTTTTCATTAAAATATTTAATACTATAAAATTAATTATACACATTACTATTAAATTTAATACTTTTCCTATTATCTTGCTTATTGGAGCTATCATAAACCACCAATTAAATACTGTTAAACCTACTACAAATATTATCAACATTAGAAAAGCTAAAACTATTCTAAATCTAGAAAATGGATATTTTTTGTTTTCACTTTTTCTAGCTTTTGCCAATGTAAATAATAACAGTATTGCTGAAAATCCAGCTACAATTACACATAAACTTGAGTAAATTTCTTTTTCTATTCTTCCCATCTTATAAAGTATTGCTATTGCAAAAACTCCAATTATAACAGTCACTGCTGTTGGTACTGCCTTTTTTATAATATTTTTTAAGAAATCTCCTTGCACCTTATCCTTATTTGGCTCTAATGCTAATAAAAATGATGGTATTCCTATTGTTGCAAGGCTTATTAAACTAAGTTGTATTGGCACAAATGGGTACTGTTCACCTAGTATTAAGAAGATAAGCGAAAGTATTGTAGAATATATCGTTTTTACTAAAAATAATGATGCTGAACGTTCCAAATTATTTATACTTCTTCTTCCTTCTAATACTATTTGTGGCATAGATGAAAAATTAGAGTCTAATAATATTAACTGTGCTACATTTTTACTTGCATCACTTCCATTTGCCATTGCAATGCTACAATCCGCTTCTTTTAATGCTAAAACATCATTTACTCCATCACCTGTCATTGCAACTGTTCTTCCATGTTCTTTTAAGGCTACTATAATTTTCTTTTTTTGCATAGGAGTTACTCTTCCAAATATAGAATATTTTACAGCAACATCTTCAATTTCTTCATCCGTTTTTATTAAAGACATATCTATATATTTCTCACTGTTTTCTACTCCTACTTGTTTTGCTATTTGAGATACTGTAACAGGGTTATCTCCTGAAATTATCTTTACTTCTACTCCTTGTTCTTTAAAATATCGTATTGTTTTTATCGCTTCTTTTCTAATTTTATCTGTTAAATAGATAAAACCTAAAACTTTATAATCTTGAGGTAGTATATCTTTTTGCAAATTTTGTTTGGTATGTATTAATACTAGAACTCTGTATATTTTTGCTTCTTTTTCTATTTCATTTCTATAATTTTCATAATTTTTTCCTAAAAGAATTTCCGGTGCTCCTAGTATATAACTTCCTTTTTCTTCAAATTCAACTGCTGACCATTTTGTTTTAGAAGAAAATGATACTCTATTTTTTACATTCCACTCTTTTTCTTTATTGCCAAACTTTTCTTTTATTGCAAGCATTGTAGCATTGCTATCGTAAGAAGCATAAGCAAAATTCTCAATTGCTTTTTCAAAGTTTTCTTCCTTTTGAACATATTTTTTAACTTCCATTTTCCCTTCAGTTAAAGTTCCTGTTTTATCTAAACACAAGGTATCCACTCTTGCCAATGTCTCTATACAATATAATTCTTGCACCAAAACATTTCTCCTAGATAGTCTAATTACACTTACAGCAAGTACTGTACTTGTAAGCAAAACTAATCCTTCAGGTATCATTCCTATCATTGCGGCTACGGTTTTTACTACTGCATCTTGAATACTGGTATTTAGCCTAAAATATTGATTACAAAATAACAATGTTCCAATAGGAATAATTGCAAAAGTAAGTATTTTTATTATTTTAGAAAGTGATGTCATCATCTCTGATTTTACTTTTTTTACATATTTGGCTCCATCCGAAATTTTAGCAGCGTAGTTTTCTTCTCCCACATGTTCTACTTGAGCTATACATTTCCCAGAAACTACAATACTTCCAGATAATAATAAATCTCCCTCCTTCTTTTCAATAGAATCTGACTCTCCCGTTAAAAAAGATTCATCTACTTCTATATTTCCTTGCCTTATAAAACAGTCTGTTGCTATTTGATTTCCTGTTTCTAACTCCATTATATCATCTAACACTATTTGATTAACTGGTATTTCCTGTTTTTGATTATTTCTAATCACTTTTGCCTTTGCTTGAGCTAGTACTGCAAGCTTATCCACCATCTTCTTTGAATGTATTTCCTGTATTGTACTTATTGCAGTATTTACAATTACTATTCCTAAAAAAAGCATATTTTTATATGAACCAACTGCAAAAACAGCTAATCCTAAAATTAAATTTAATATATTAAATAATGTAACAAAATTTTCTTTTATAATAGTTCCAACACTTTTAGTTGGAACTGTGGTATCATAATTTATTAAATTTTCTTGTTTTCTTTTTTCTATTTGCTCTGTAGTTAGACCAATTTTTGTATCTATTTTTTCTTTCATTTATTATTAATAGTCTCCTTTTAGTTTTTTGTTAATATTAGCATATCAAATTTTATAATTTTACTTATTAATAATATATTAATAAAATATTTCTTAATTCTTAAAATATTTACTTGTTTCTTCTAAATTTTCAAAGTTTTTATGTCTTAACACTTCATATATAACTATTGCTACTGAATTAGATAAATTTAAAGAACGAAGCATACTTCTCATTGGAATTCTAATTGTTTTATCTAAATATTTTTTTAATAAATCTTCTGGCAATCCTTTTGTTTCTTTTCCAAATAATAAAAACACTTCGTCAAATTTTTCGTATTCTACATCTGAATAGCAAGTTTGCCCCTTTGTTGTTACAAAATACATATTATTTTCTTCTGGTTTATATTTGTTTAAAAATTCTTCTAAAGATGAATGTTTTTCTATATCCAATTTGTCCCAATAGTCAAGTCCTGCTCTTTTTAATGTTTTATCCGTTATTTCAAACCCTAATGGTTCAACTAAATGTAGTTTTCCTCCTGTTGCTGCACATGTCCTTGCTATATTTCCTGTGTTTTGTGGTATTTCTGGTTCTACCATTACAATGTTAATTTTCATTTTACTTTACCTCTTTGTTTTCAATTTTGTATTAGTATTATATCATTATATGTATTTTTTTCAAGATAAAAAGCTTACTATGAAAGTAAGCCTTTTTATTTGTTATTTTAATCTGTCGTTTTTGTATATTCAAAAGTCCATTTATATGCTGTTGTATTATTCGGGTCAACAGTTGTGCATGCTCTTAAAGTATTATCAGTATTATATAATTCCCAACGAAGATAATCTTTAGTACTACTATAAGGAAAATGAAACCATATTGTATTTTTAAACAATTGCTCTCCATAAGCATCTATTACATTATCAACGTTTGAAATCAAGGTTTCTCCATTTTTAGGTAAAGTTGAACCTGTAATTGTTTTTCTATAAATATTTTTACCATCTATCCATTTTCCAATAACTTGCTCTTCTAAAGAATAGTTTTCATTTTTATTTGTTCCATTTTCTAATGTTGATAATCTATTTAAAATAGAATTGTACTGTTCTTGAGTTAATGTTACTGTTCCATCTTTGTTATTATCTGCAATTTTTACTCCATCTATACTTGCTAATTGCAATGAGTCATTTATTTCAAATTCATAAGGATATTCTTTTAATTTTGTATATATAGATGATAGGTTTGTTGTATCTATTTTATCTAGACTCGCATGTGTTTTACTTTGTGTTAGTACATATTCCATATCATTATCTTCGCATAATTTATCTGCTAAGAATTGTAAGCTTAGTAATGTTTTATTTTCAGTATAATTTTCTATTTGTATACTTGTAATTTTTAAATTCATTACTTCTTTGGCTGTTTGTTTTAGATTTTCTTCTTTTGCTTCCTTTTCTTTAGTTACTATTCCAAGATTTCCAAATACTAAATTTATACTTATTCCAGCTAGCACAATTAATACTATTATTGTTATCATATTCTGTTATGGCTATTTTTTTATCTAGCCAACATTTATTAGTTTTTCTTCATCATTTAATTTTCTCATATTTAAAATATTGAATTTATAATATATTGTAATTTCCTTATCTTCTGACACTTCTATTCTGTCTATTAAAGAAACCATCATTGTTCTTGTTATTTCTTTTGGTTCTACAAATTCTTTCACAAGTTTATTTATATCTACAGAAGAATCTTCGTTTTCTATTTGTTTCTGTAAACATTTAATTCTTTCGTTAGTATCTTTTCTCATTTCAATTTGTTTTGAGTAAAGTCTTGTAAAATCCTCATCTTCAAATAAACCTTTGCACTTATCTTCGTACAATTTGTCTATCATTTTATCAATGTCTTTTAGTTTCTTCTCTAAAACTAGAATTTCATTCTTAAAGTTAAACCTATCTTTTAAGATTTTGTCTTTGGAAGAATTAGCAACTTGCATATACTTGTTTTCATCTAAAAACTCATTACATCTTGTTTTTATTTGTTCTATCACATAGTTTGTTAATTTTTCTAAATTATTACTATGTGGTGTACACAAATGTAAATGAGTATTACAAGCATAAGTATTGCACCTTACATAAAAAGTAGTTTTGTTAGGATGTTTTTGTGGTACTATACTTAATTTCTTTCCACATTCTTTACAAGTTAGCAATCCTTTTAATAGCCAATCATAAGACTTTGTTCTTACTCCTGTTCTACTTTTTATCAAATCTTGTACTATATTGAATGTTTCCTTATCAACTAATGGTTCGTGCATATCTTCTACAATTATTCTTTCTTCCATTGGCATTATCATTACTTTCTTACTTTTATAATTGATTTTCTTGACATTCCCATTTGATACACTTCCTAGATAAGTTACATTTTGCAATATTCTTTTTACTGTGTTTCTATTCCAACCTCGTTTTATTCCATTTTTTCTAGTATGGTTATTTCCGACAAATTTCTGATGGAACTAAAACTTTTTCATCTGTTAGAATTTTTCCTATCTCTGTTGGTGTTTTTCCATTTCTAGCCAACATAAATATTCTTCTAACTATCGGTGCAGTATCTTGGTCAGGTACATAATGATTATGGTCTAATGGATCTTTCTTATATCCGATAAGTAGGATAAGTAGTCATTACTTTTCCCTCTTTTGCTCTTGTCTTTTTACCATTTCTTATTTTCTTTGAAGTATCCCGTAAAAACCATTCATTAAAAAATGCTTTAAATTGTGTTATTTCTTCAGATGACTCTGCATTTCCTGTATCAATATCATCATTTACAGCTATAAATCTTACACCTTTTTCAATAAAGTATTCTTCCAAATAATAAGATATTTGACTTGATAATCTTCCAAACCTAGATAAGTCTTTTACAATTACCATATTTATTTTTTTGTTTTCAATGTCCTTTATCATTCTATTGAAGTCTGGTCTATCAAAGGTTGCTCCTGAAATTCCATCATCAGTATAGTGGTCATATATAAAAATATTTCTTTCCTTGCAAAAGCTTTCGTTAAAAATCTTTTGTGTGCTTATACTTCCGCTTTCTAATTCGTCATCTTTTGAAACAACTACTTCGCCACTTGCAACTTCAATATTTTCATTGGATAATCTTTCATATAATCCTGCTCTATATTTTTCAGGATTTGCTATTGTTATCATTTAAACCTCTCTTTCTAATAACAATAGGTTTCCTCCTATCCAATTTATAACTGAAATTATATACTTAATTATAAAATAATGTAACTCATTTTCAAAAAGAAAAACTAGCTCTAATATGCAAACACATACTAGAACTAGCTTTATAGTTATTTATTAACTTTTCTTCAATAGGTATTAGTTTTCTAATATCTACTTCTTTACTATTTTCTTTATATACCATTTCAATATTTATATAACCTTTATCTTTTAATGAATTTACTAGCTTTGATACTTGTGTTACTGATATATTTAAAAGTTCGCTTATAGTTTTATTGGTACAAAAGCAATATTGTTTTTCTTGACTTAAAAATATTACAAGTGAATATATATGTTTTTCTTTATCACTTAAATTTTTGTCTGTTAATATTTCTATTGGAATCCATAATCCTTTTAAATTTAAATTTGACATTGCCATCCCCTCCTCTCTTTCAAATTCGTTCGCTTTATTTTGGCTTTATTTTCGTTTTTGATATATAAGTAATATAAGTTTATATCTTAAAATTGTAGATAAAAAATTTCCGTAAAAAAATAACACTAGATTTTTTTATAAATCTAATGTTATTTTTAAATTTTCTGATATACTTTCTTGTATCCTTAAAGTATACAAGAAAGTATACAAGAAATTTTATTTTATAATCCATATACCTTTTTTTGTTGCACCTTCTCTTATTAAAATTCCCTTATTTTTTAGAATTTGAACATTTTTTCTAATAGTTGGCAAAGCCATACCTATTATTTCAGACATTTCCTTTTGGGTAATACTAGGATTATCTCTTATCAAATTAATTATTTGTGTTTGTGTATTATTTAACTTTATAATTTTTTCATTATCCTTTTTAGATAAATCATAGGTTCCATAATTATTGTCATAATATGATGGTCTTAAAAAGCTCACTTCAAAGAACTCATCATATTGAAATTCAGGCTCTTTTAATCCTGCATCTTCCATTAGTTCTCTCATTCTTCCTATACCTGTACCAGCTTTTTCTATATAATGTGCTCTTCTTAATAAATCTGCTATTATAGGATTTCGTGCAATACTTCTTTTTCCAAAGTTTTCTTTTGTAATTCCTTTTGGAACTCCACCAGGACTAACTATCGAAACTCTATCATCGTAAATTTCTACCATTACTCTTGCACCTTCTTCAAAATACTGACGATGACATATACCGATTTATAATAGCTTCTTTCAATACATCTTCGGGAATTTCTAATACTTCTTTTCTTGTGGCATTTCCTTGTTCTCTCATAACCTCTGCATTTATTAAGTATGTTAAATTTATATGTTTTTTAGCAAATGCTAATGCATCTTCAATATTAGTTATAATGTCTTTATTACAATCTAATGTATCTAAAATATAAACTCTATTTGTGCCTTTAAAAGCAATACAAGTTATATAATTTTGAATTAAAAATTTTGTAGGATTTTTTGTAAAGAAAATAACCCCTGCATTTGTAAACATATATTTATTATTTACTTTTTCCAAACAATTCAAATTTATCAATAATTCTTCTCTTTCTATTGTTTCGCTTGTATTAGATAATTTTAGAAAATTTTTATATGCATTTTCATCAAAGTCTTCTGGATATTTTGCTTTTTTATTTATCATTCGATCAAATTGTATTTTTCCACCATCTTCTAAATATTCTCTAATTTCATTTCTATTCATCTTTTGACACATAGCACCAGCTCTTAAATAATACCCATCACTTGAAGAATAAGGTTTATCATCTCCCTCTGGTACATTTACAACAATAACATTATCTACTACTTCAATTTTTACATTTATTCTTGGCTCTATTTGACTTATTTGATTTTGTATATTTGCTCTTTGATTATTAGAGGTATCTGTTCCAATGATATTTCCGTCATCATCTACACCTATCAATATTTTTCCACCCATACTATTAGCAAGTGCAACAACTTCAACTGCAAACTTTTTACCTAAATTCTCTTTAAATTCTAAAGTATATCCTTCGCCTTGTTTTACCAATATTTCTAGTTCTTCCGTTGTCATTTTTACTACCTTTCCAATTATGTAGTTATCAACTGCACAATTAATTTTGCTTTCATTGATTGATATTATAACATTTATTTCCAAATTTTTCATTAGTTTTTAAAAATTTCATACATATATTAATTCATTTAATATGATTTCCTCTGCTTGTTGCTTAATTGCATTCATAGTTCCTACCCAATAAAGCATATCAGTATTTTTCATATCTTCGGTCAAATTGCTTTTAGCTTTCAAATCTTCAATAATTTGATTAACTCTTTTAGTTGATGTTTCCTGTATTTCTTCTAAATAGTCTATCAGTGTATTTTCCATAAACATTATTGTGTATTCTGCTTTCTTATGTTCTTTTAAATAGTTTAATCTCATTCTTCCATATTTATTCAAATGTATTTTCTTTTGTTTTGGTAATACCAAATTTGGAATATAATAATCTCCTTGTCTTACATATTTTTTATCAATAAAGCTTTCTTGTAATTCTTTGTTCTCCATAATTTTTAAGTCTCCTCTCAATTTTTAAATTTTAATTTTTATTATAAAATCAAAAAAAGATGAAATTGTTATTATTTTTTACAATTCATCTTTTAAATATTTGAAAATTTATGATTTTTACTAAATTGTTTGTAGGAGGAAACCTTTGTTATTACTAGATTTTACATTTTCGTCATAAGAGAATATGGTTGTTACTACTAATGCTATTAGTGTTATACCTCTTTCTTTTTTGTTTCTAATTTTTTTCATCTTTTAAACTCCTCCCTTTTTTATTTTTTCTTAGCATTAAACTTTTAACCATTTTTTACTTCTATTTTTTTATATTTATTTTTTTATTTACTAAACTATTAGTGTGTGCGTGTATACTCTCGCAATGGTTTCAGCCTTTATTTTGTTCCTCTATTAGTTTATTTACATTTATTGCTGGTAATAATAATGGAGTAATATTAGCACTTGCTGTATATGTAGATACTATCGCTCTTACATATGGATATAAGATTGCTATTGCATTAGGTTCAAAATTCATATTATTATCATTATTTATTTCTGTAAAATAGCCTGTTAATATAACTTCCATTTCAAATGGATAATTATTTTTTTCCGCTTTATCAAATATTTTTGTAGATAACTTTACTTCTATATTATTATCTTTTTTAACTATATTTTTATGTATATTAAAATCAATTGATATTCTTTCACTACTTTGTTCAAATTTATCATTATTTTTAAAATTAATTTCATTTACTATATATTTATTAAATTTTAATATACTTTCATATTTTGATTCCATTTTTACCTCCCATGCTTATCCAACTTTTTCGTATGTATTAACTGTAAATAAGTCAAATGAATCTAAAGAAAAATATTGATTTGTTAATATATAATCATTACTACTTTCTGAAGATAATACTAAATTATATTCTCTTGCATTATATATTTTATCATATTCTTTTAAAGCTTGTTCAAATTCCTCTTTTGTTATATTTTTAGCTATTGACTTAACTTCTTGTAATAATTTTTCAAAATCTTTCATTTTATTACCTCCTTGTTGCTTTCCTACTCCTTATTCTATTATTATATATATATTCGAAATAATACTTTATTATATCTATGTTATTATAAACTTTATTACTAATAATATTATTAGCCTTTTTTACACATATTTGTTTTTGAAGATATTTTTCAAAATTTCTAGGTGATCTTGTATTTTCCAATTTTATTTCTTTTCTATATGTTGCAATTATTACATCAAACTTTTCAAAAAAACCATACTTATGAAGTATATATATCCAACAAACATCATCTTTATTATCTGCTTTTTTTACTTCATCTTCTCCTAAACTCTTCCTTAAAGTATTTTGAAACTCTTCAAAAAGTATTGTTCCTTCAGGTGAACTTAAATCTAACATTTTATCATCTTCTATAAATATATCGGCTACAAAAATAGTTTTGTCATTTATAATTTTCTTTAATATTGCATTTCTAGAAAATGAATGTGAATTTATATAATTCCATTCAACAGCATAATATAAACTTTCCCAAAAATATATTCCTTTCCCTAACCATTGTTGTTCTTCTTTGCATTTGGACATATCATATCCAAATTTGATTATACTAGCCTCATTACTTTTATTAGTTCCATGATATCCTTTTATAATTTTTTGTTACATTTTTTCTCCTAGTATTATGTTATCTCATTTTAATTATTTTATACTATAAATACTAGTTTTTCAAGAACTTTTCATCGCAATATATGACATTATTCGACAAAAACATTATATATTATAAATATTACCATTGTGTTAATAATATTTGTCAATTTCATTACAATTATACCATTTTTATTTATTTATTTATGTAAAGTATGGTACAAAAAAATAAATTATTTATTAAACTAAAGTGTTAAATAAGTGTTAAATATAAAAATAGCAAGGTGCTACAATTCTCTGTAACCCTTGCTATTACTATATTAATTATTCTTTAATTTCAGCTACGACACCTGAACCAACTGTTCTACCACCTTCACGGATAGCGAATCTTAGTCCTTTTTCAATAGCGATTGGAGTAATTAATTCGATTTCCATATCTACGTTATCTCCTGGCATAACCATTTCTGTTCCAGCAGGTAATTTAATAACACCTGTAACGTCTGTTGTTCTGAAATAGAATTGTGGTCTATATCCATCGAAGAATGGTGTATGTCTTCCACCTTCTTCTTTAGTTAAAACGTAAACTTGAGAAGTGAATTTTGTATGTGGATGTATTGTTCCTGGTTTTGCTAAAACTTGACCTCTTTCGATGTCTTTTCTATCAATAC